>Ga0197142_1000019_pt1 | contig 135640 bp, 111 predicted proteins | sample GBS60_MetaG_FD_148614 | JGI IMG/M metagenome (GOLD analysis project Ga0197142, IMG submission 148614) | Sediment microbial communities from Great Boiling Springs, Gerlach, Nevada, United States - GBS 60_MetaG | ecosystem: Environmental > Aquatic > Thermal springs > Hot (42-90C) > Sediment... | reverse complement strand
TACCAAGTAGTATTTGAGAAGACTTCGACAGTGCCGTAGTTGATCAGATGTCCGGCAATTGTAGCGCTTTGGCCTCCAGGCGTGTAGAGCCGCCCCCGGTTGAGGAGGCGTCCGGCCAGGCGGGCGCGGTTGCCTAGGCCAAAGCCGCTGCCTTGGACGTTGAGCACAGCACCTTGCGTGGAGTCGGCCGAAGTAAGCAGGCCGCCCCACTGTCCTAGAAAGCCGCTTCCGTGGACTAGCGCCTGCACCGAGTCGGCGATAATCGTTGTGCCATGGAAGTAGACCCTTGAGAGGGAGTCAACGCGAAAGACGGGTTGGCTTTGCAAGAGGGCTTGGCTGTAGATCTCGATTAAGCCATTTCCGCTGATTGAGAGCGTATCGCTTATTAGTTCCAGGCGCAGTAATCCTCTGTTGTAGTAGCCAATACTCCAAGAGCCGTTACTGGCGTTGACGTGCAGGCGGCCTTGGTTGCGGATGGTTGAAAGGGGTTGGTCGCTTGAGGAGACGTGCCACCAGACAATGTTATTGATTGGGTTAATGGTGGTGGAGCCGTAGTTGGTGTAGCTGCCGCCGCTGGCAAAATACCAAGTAGTATTTGAGAAGACTTCGACAGTGCCGTAGTTGATCAGATGTCCGGCAATTGTAGCGCTTTGGCCTCCAGGCGTGTAGAGCCGCCCCCGGTTGATAAAGAGCCCTGTTCCTGCAATCCGGCCGCCGTTGGATAAGAGCACTTCTCCGCGTACTACGAACGAATCCGCTGCTACGATCACTGCGCTGTTTGATCCGAACTGCAGCCGAGAGCCTTCGGCCATTGAGCCGCCCTGTTGAAGGGTTAGGCTATAACTGTTTAAGGAAAATGTATTGTCCCGACCAACAATCAGTTTGCCGACCGTGACGTTTGAAGTTAACCAAACGTCAAAGATCCGATTGGGGGGACGGTCAGGAATAAAAGCCACATCGCCCGGACCGGGAACCCCCTGCGGATCCCAGTTGGAAGCTAAGTTCCAGTTACCTGAACCCCCTTCGCCAGTGAAGGTATAGAAAGTTTGGGCATGAAGGGTGAAAGTGGTGCCCAGGAGTAGAATCAGCGTAGCCGTTAGTTTCATAGCGCCAGCGGTTTTTCTGCGCCATTTTCGCTAAAAAATTTTTCTTGCCCTGTCAATCACCCTTTCGGGTGATTTTTAGAACCAGAGGATGGTTCGGATGAGTTGTTGCGGGCCAAGTTGCAGGCGTAGTAGGTAAGTTCCAGCCGGCCAGGCACCTCGAGGGATTGTAAGTTGATGGGTGCCGGCCGGGTAAAGCTCGGGAGGGTGTTTGTAGATTAGGCGTCCCAGGAGATCATAAAGCTCGAAAGTTACGGAGGTAGGCGTTTGAAGATGAACGCGTACGTGAAGGGCTTCTTGAGCTGGATGGGGATAGATGTCGACAGATGAGGCTTTCTCTGCGACAGGTTCGATGGATACAGGGTTCAGTGAAGATCCTTCGGCATAGACCCGGAACAGCAGCACATCGACCCAGCGCATGTATTCGGTATGGGTGATGATCAAGGCATATTTTAGATCGTCTTTATTATGGTGATAGACCACCAAATAAAGCGAGAGGGTTGAGGAGCTGCTAAAATAGGGATATCCGGGTTCGTTGGCGATACCATCTTGGTCGGGATCGGAGTCGACTAATGCACGATCAAGTTGCTTAGGGCCAAGATTGATGGGATAGATAAAATCAGCTGGCCAGACAATCCACAGCTTTTGCTGCTTGGGATCATAAGGGCAGTAGAATACATAAAGGGGCCAAGCATTGAGAAAAGGATCATAAAAACTACATCCCCCGAAGGGGGCTGCACCCTGGCAGTAGCTTTGATGAAGCGCATCCCAAGACTCCTGAATGAAACGGCACTGCGTGTCGACATACAGTCCTGTGGGGATGGTGGTGTAGGTATTGTTGACGATGCGGGGCACGTAGAGTTCGTAAGCTTGTTTTTGCGTATTCCAGCGCAGTTCCATCCAGTTAAAGGGGGCTGAAGTGTACTCTTTGCAATTGTAGGGACGGCCGTCTTCAGTCAGGTTGCAGGTATAGCTCCCCTGTTGGACTTCGATGCGGTAGAGAGTTCGCGTCAGGGGAAGGGTTTGGGCCTGTAGGAGCAAAGGCCACAGGCCAACCAGCAGTAGCCCGCGATGTTTCATGGCAAAGAAGAGACGGGTTTGTCTTCGCGCGGAAGTTAAAGGAGAGGTTTTAGGGGCTGCAATCACCCGTTCGGGTGATTTTGAGTCGACATAAGAAAGCGTGCGATGATCTCGGTGCGGTTGTGTACTTGTAGTTTCTGGTAGATGCTGCGGATATGGGAACGGACGGTTTCTAGGCTAATGTGGAGGTGGTTGGCAATTTCACTGTTGGAGAAGCCTTGTGTGAGCAGTTGGAGGATTTCGCGTTCACGGGGGCGGAGGTTGGGTAAGGTCTGCGGGGGCCGAATGCGGCTTTGGAACAAGGTGAGTACTTTGCGGGCAATGCTAGCCGACATCCAGGAGCCGCCGTTATAGATGGTCTGGATGGCTGAAATGAGTTGGGTGGGTAGGTCGCTTTTGAGCAAATAGCCGGCAGCACCTGCCATAATAGCTTCGAGGATATGTAGATCGTCGTCAAAAACGGTTAGTACCAGAAATTCGGTCTTAGGCAATTCGGGTCGGAGTGTTTCGATAAGCGACAGTCCCGAGCGGTCAGGTAGGCCGATATCGACTAAGGCAACGTGGGGCGGATTTTGCCGGAGGCCTTGTAAGCCTTCAGCAGCGCTGCTATAGCATCCAATAAGCTCCAAAGCATCGGTTTTTTGTAGGAGCCAGGCTACAGTTTCTCGTACAACGGCTTCGTCGTCAACAAGGGCAACGCGAATCATGGTAGGGGCTTTGGGGGTGAGCTTCAAGCGGAAGGGTAGGAGGCATCTTTGGCCCTGTCAATCACCCAAACGGGTGATTTTTGGTAAGGGGGTGTGTACTTCAAGGCAGGTTCCCTGACCGGGTTGAGAGATAAGCTTTAGGGTACCTTTTAGGTGTTGAACACGCTCTTGCAGGTAGCGTAAGCCGCGGGTGGGCGTTGTATTCGGATCAAAGCCGATGCCATCATCGCAGAGCCGAAACGTGAGGGTATGAGGAGTCAGGCGCACCTCCACCGTAACGGTAGAGGCCTTGGCGTGCCGAAGTACGTTGTGCAGGCCTTCTCGGGCAATGCAGACCAGGTGGTGGCGGCGTTCGGCATCGATGGGGAGATCGGGGATGGATTCGGGCATTTCGATGTGGAGTTTCAGGTTGCCTGCTTCGGCCATTTGGTGGATGATTTCGCGCAGGTAGCTGAGCAGGATGGGCAGTCGGTCGTTTTCAGGGTTGATAGACCAGAGCAGGAGGCGCAGCTGGTCCAATGCAGTACGGGCTAACTCAGCAGCCTGACGGAGACGGTTTGTGAATGTTTGTGCGGCTGGCTGCTGCTCGATTAGCGTGGTTAGCAAAAAGTAAATGCTTGTCAGCGTAGCGCCAACTTCGTCGTGCAGGTCGCGCAGAAGCCGGCGTCGTTCGTTTTCAAGAACTTGTCGGGTCAGTAATAGACGGCGGTAGCGTTCGGTAAGGACAAAGAAGACCAGTCCTACCGTAAGGCCCAGAGCCAGAACGAAGACCGTAATGCGAAAGGCCGTGGTTTCCCAGATATAGGGGCGTACCGTAAAGCGTACCGCTTCGGGCAGCCGCCCCAACTGCCCATCAGGGCCGATCGCTTCTAGTTCAAGGCGATAGGTGCCTGGACGAAGTCCACTAAGCAGGAGCTGATTGCGCTGGCCTAGTTCGATCATTTCTCGCTGCTTGCCTTCAAGAGTAAGGCGGTACCGTACACCTTGGGGGAACGATAAAAATAGTCCGCGGAAGACGAATCCTATCGTACGTTCTTCAGGGGGAAGCACCAGGGGAGATGGATCCCAGGGCATTTCTTTTATGGTGTTACCTTGAAAGCGCAGCACGGCAAGCATTATAGGTTGGGGAGCAAACGGGTAAGGCTGGATAGCCTGGGGGTCGAACCAGACCACGCCATGTGTGCCGCCAGCGTAAAAGTAGCCTTGTGCATCGGTGTGATAGGCGCCACGGTTAAATTCGGTCATCCCAAGTCCTTCTTCTACGGTGTAGGTGCGAAACTGTAATCTGGGAAAGGAGGCAAGATTGATGCGGACGAGGCCCTGATTGGTTGTGGCCCAGAGGTCTTGGTCGCTACGCAGCAGTCCATAAAGGGTGCGTGAGGGTAGCCCGTTGGTTTCATCCCAGTGGAGCCAGTGGTTCTGCGTGCGTACCCAGAGGCCTTGGTTGGTACCAAGCCAGAGCCCTTCAGGACCGTAGTGCTGGCTCCAGACAACAAAGTTGGTGGCTAAAGTATCGACTTGAACCTGAAGGAGCTGCCCTTGGGCATTTAGGATTAGGCGCAGTAGTCCGTCTTGCATGCCTACCCAGAGCGTATCTCCTACCTTAAGCAGGCTACGAATAATGCTGCTAGTCTGATAGAAGCGTTGGGGAGCGTCGCGCACTATCCTATAGAGCGTACCGCTGTAGGTGCCAGCCCAAAGGGTTTGGCCGTCGGAGAGCAATGCAGTAAACGTATTGGGCCCCGGGGTTTGGGTGTTGGAAGGATCAGGAAGCAGTTGTTTTGCACAATCGATACAGTAAAGCCCTTGATCTGTACCGGCCCAGTGGTGGCCGTGGGCATCTTCGGCAAGGCTCCAGACGAAAGCGTCGGGTAGGGGTATCTTACGCAGAAGCTGCCAATCGTTACCTTTGGGGCGGAATACAAAAAGTCCGCCCCCGATGGTGCCTACCCACAGCCTCCCTGCCTGGTCACGCAACAGGGCAGCGACGTAGCCACTTTCGAGGCCTTGCTTGTGATTAAGCTGGCGGAAAGGAGGACGCCAGGGATCCCAGCTGTAGAGGCCACCTATGGTTCCGATCCAGATACGTCCCTGGGCGTCTCGGGTAAGCGAAAGCACATACTGCGTAAGCTGCGTGCGATAGGGAAAAGGAAGGTTAAATTGCTGTAGCTTGCCATTGGGCCAGAGAATAAAAATGCCAGATCGTGTAGCAATCCATAGACGTCCTTGGTCGTCGTGGGTTATACTGTTGATATTCGCTTTGAAGGGGATGCGTTGGAGCAGTTGGAGTCGACAATTTGTTAGGGTTTCATAAGCAAAGAGCTGGTCGTCTTGCTGAGTCCAGAGTCGTCCTTTGGCATCGCCTTGCAGGAGGCGGAGATTGGGCCAGCGGGCGACGGCCACCGGGAGTGCCGATGCATTCTGGCACCAGAGCGTATCTTTTTGAAGCCACCAGGCTTGCTGCTGCGCATCGATGGTCCAAAGGACTGGGGCATTGAGCTTAGGGGCAAGGCAGCCAGTAGAGGCCATGGCTAAAGCATAGGGTAGAGGGCCACAGGCTGTCCACAGCCAAGGAGTGCCATTAGGAGCAATCTTTAGGGGTGGGAAGCGATAAGCTATGAACGTTTCCTGCTGCGGGGCTTTGACGAGTAACAGCGTGTCTTTATAAGCCCAAACGTGGCCGAAGCGGTCACTGCTAAGGCTGAGCGTTCCTACTATAGGGTGCTCACTGCCATCTGGTAGACGATAGGTTCGCCAGGTTTTTACCGTTTCGCCATCCCAGCGGGCAATGCCTTCGAGCGTACTCATCCAGATAAACCCAGTGCTATCGGCTGCAATGCTGTAAATGGACAGTTGGGGTAGCTTCCCTTCAAGCGGTACGCTCCAGAAGAGCAATGTGTCGGGAGAGAAAAGGGTGAGTACGCTTAAAACGAATCCACCAAGCATAGGGGATAGACGGTCAAGCGCTTGCTGTAGGCAAAATCCCTACAGCATCAGCCAACTTTTTCGGTAAAAAAGATAAGACCTTTTTGGTGAGATCCTTTTGCGTTTCTGGCGTATTTAGAAGTAGCCGACAACCCAAAATACGGGAGGGAGCCATGCTCGAGATTAAACGCATCTTGTTTGCAGATGACTTCTCGGAATGCGCAGAAAAAGCGCTTCCAATCGCTTTGGCTTTGGCACAGGCGTGGGAGGCGACATTGCACTTGTTGCATGTGGTAGTCCCCTACGAGGAGGCGCGTGGCCTTTCGGCGCTGACGGAAGAAGAGGAAATGCGACTCAAGGAGCGCATTCTGGAACGGCTTGAAGCGGCAAAACAGCTAACGCGTAGGGATGCGATAGCGGCCGTAAAGACCGTGGTGGCTGTTGAGCGTGATATAGCGCCGGCGCCAGGTATTCTGGACTATGCAGAAGAGCAGGAGATTGACCTAATTGTGATGGGGACACACGGACGGCGAGGGTTTCGGCATTTTCTGATGGGAAGCGTTGCTGAGGAGGTGGTGCGGCTTGCACGTTGCCCGGTCATTACGACACGTCAGCAGGTTGATCCCTGGAATGTGCATCCACCACGGCGGATTTTGGTGCCGGTAGACTTTTCCGAGCATAGCCGAACGGCCCTGCGTTATGGGCGAGAGCTGGCTGCGCAGTTTGGCGGGCGTCTTACGGTACTGTACGTGATTGAAGAGCTGTTGCATCCGGCTTTTTATAACACGGGGGTGTTTTCGATTTATGACGTGATGCCGGACGTCGAAGAGCGCTCGAAGAAGGCGTTGGAGGAGTTTGTGGTGCGCACCGATGGGCCGGAGGTGCCCATTCAGTATCGGGTGGTGCATGGTAAAGCAGTGCGGGAAATCTTGCATGAGGCAGAGCGAGAACCGGCTGATCTGATTGTGATGTCGACGCATGGCTTGACCGGTTTGCAGCACTTGCTGTTGGGCAGTGTGACGGAGCGTGTGGTGCGGCAAGCTCCTTGCCCGGTGTGGGTCACCAAAGCATTTGGAAAATCGCTTTTGAAGTCGGTTGAGGCCAAGGCAACCGCCAAAGCCTCATCGTAAACCATAGGAGGTCTGGCCATGAGGACACGTTTACAATCCTGGAGGCCACCCCGCCCTCTGCGGGAGACGGAGGGTAAGGTTAAGGAAGCTGCGCGGATGCTTGCGCGGCGGCGTGCGCCCTATAAGGCAGCAAGTGCGGATCTGCGTGCCTATTACCGGCTATTTATCTTGCTGGGGTTGGCTTTGACGTTGGCCTTGCTCATTGTGCTATTTCGGATTCCGTGGCGGCCGAAAACGCAAGTTGTGCTGGCCGTGACGGAACAGGAGGTGGTCCGTATGGAGGAGGTTGTGCAGACGCGCCAGGAGTTGCCACCTCCTCCACCGCCTCGGCCCAGCGTGCCGGTAGCCGTGCCTGATGAAGCGGCGTTGGAAGAAGAAGCGCTCAGCTTTGATGTGTCGCTGGATATTGGCGAGGCAGTAACGCAGCTGCCACCGCCTCCTCCGCCGCCACCAGCGCCAAAGCAAGAGGCTGTGGTTGAGGAAGAAGAAGCTGAAATTTTTATCGTGGTCGAAGAGATGCCGGAAATTATCGGAGGGATTGAGCGGCTGTATGCGTTGTTGGAGTATCCGGAGCTGGCCCGCAAGGCAGGTCTGGAAGGGCTGGTGGTGCTGCAATTTGTCGTAGAACCGGATGGCCGGGTGAGCAACATTGAAGTGGTGCGTTCTGCAGGACGGTTGCTGGACGAGGCGGCTATTAAAGCCGTGCAGCAATTGCAGTTCAAGCCCGGAAGGCAGCGGGGACGGCCAGTGCGGGTGCGCTTTGCCCTACCGATTCGTTTCCGGCTGCAGGCAGTTGACTAGCCTTTAACACCCTCTTCAGAATACGGGCTATGTGGCGCAATATTCTGGTTCCGACAGACTTTTCGGGTGCTGCGCGAAAGGCGTTGCGGTTGGCTAGCCTACTGGCGCCCTCGGAGTGTAGCGTGCACCTGATGCACGTGATCACACCGGTAGAAACGGATCCCTATAGCCCATTGAACTTACGCCCCGAGCTGCGGGAACGCCAGCGCCTGCCTGAAGAAGTAACCCAAGAACTGTTGGAGCAATTGAGCCGAGAGGTGTCTGCTGCAACTGTTTTAGCCTGGCGCCGGGCTTCGGATGTAGTTCATGCTATTTTGGATTATGCCGACACGATTGCAGCAGAGCTCATCGTGATGGGGACACACGGCCGACGAGGGCTCAAACGTTTTCTTTTGGGCAGTGTAGCCGAGGCAGTGGTGCGCCGCGCAGCTATTCCCGTGCTTACTGTTCGGGAATCGATTGTGGTCCCCGAAGCGATTCGGCATATTTTGGTACCGACGGATTTCTCTGAGGCGTCGCGGTGCGCTTTACGTGAAGCGGCAAGGTGGGCAGCGTACTTTCACGCCCGTTTAACCCTATTGCACGTACTGACGCCTGCGCTTATTCCTATTCCAGTAGCAGAGGCTACGGCTGTCTACGACCTCAAGTCCGAATGGCATCAGCAGCTGGAAGCAACCCTGGGGCTTTGGTTGGAGCGTGAGCGGCCTTCAGGCGTGGAAGCTACCGTGCGTATAGCAGAAGGACCTGTCGATTTAACAATTCTAAAACAGCTTCTTCAAGATCCGGCCGAGCTTATTGTGATGGCAACGCACGGTCGCTCGGGGGTAACCCGTTGGCTGCTGGGAAGCGTCGCTGAGCGTGTATTGCGTCAGGCTCCTTGTCCGGTCCTTACGTTACGTGCTGCTCCCTGGCCCCCGGAAGAAACGTAGGGGATTCCCCTACAACAATAACCATAGATTCCCTGCAAGGCAGGAAGCTTTTTGCCGGATAGTATAAACCTCTAATTTAGCTTAAGCTACCCCTAAGGTTCTAACGAGGCGTGTTTCTACAATAGAGCGCAGCATGTCGACGACATGGCTTGAAGATCCTTGGCAGGTAGCCGAACACGATTTTCCGCGTTATGCTTCCTCAGAGCAGCAGTTGCATTTTTTGCTGAATTATGCCGTGCTGGCCCCTTCGGTACACAACACGCAACCTTGGCTTTTTCGTATTGTGGGGAGCGAGGTTGAGCTGTATGCTGACCGCACGCGGGCGCTGGCCGTTGCAGATCCTGAAGGTCGCCAGCTGATCATCAGTTGTGGTGCGGCGCTGTTTCATCTTCAAGTGGCCATGCGGCATTTTGGCTATCAACCTCAGGTTCGGCTGCTCCCGGATCTAGAGGATCCCGACTTGCTGGCTTTAGTGCGACTGGGGCCTCCCGAGCCAGCCACCTTATTAGACCACCGGCTGTTTCAGGCAATTAAAAAGCGGCGAACTAACCGGCTGCCGTTTGAAGACCGTGCTGTTTCGGAGGCTGAGCTGCATGCATTAGAGCGGGCGGTCGTACAAGCAGGGGCGCAGCTTCGGATTGTGCAGGATCAAAAGGCGCGTTATGCTTTGGCTGAGCTGATTGCCGAGGCCGATCGCCGGCAAATGGCCGATCCACGATTTCGGCGAGAGCTGGCCTCTTGGACACATCCGGATCGCTTGAAAAGCCGAGATGGGCTGCCCCTTACCGCGCGGGGATTAAGTGAATGGCTGGGTTCAGCCGGACCGCTCGTGGTGCGTACGTTTTTTTGGGCAAAGGGGCAGCTGGCGCGTGATCGGCAGCTTGCCGAAGGCTCCCCTGTGCTCTTGGTGCTTTTGACCAGTGCGGATACGCCGCTGGCCTGGCTTACAGCTGGGCAAGCGCTTGACCGCCTGTTGCTTCAGGCAGCCGATTATGGTCTTTCGGCTTCTTTTCTTAACCAACCCATCGAGGTTCCGGAAGTGCGTAATGCTTTGCGGCATTGGCTGGCTACCGAAGCCTATCCCCAGGTCATCCTGCGCTTAGGCTATGGCCCGTCGGTCCCGCCTACACCACGCCGTCCCGTTCACGAAGTTGTTTTGCAGCATCGCCATCATCTATAAAAAAACCGGCGCAGTCCTTTCGGAGCTGCGCCGGCTGCCCCACCATGTGTGATAGAGACTTGCCAGAAGCGATCTGTAGGTGCAAGTCTCCCGGACGTGCTTCTGTTTCTTATAGACACCCAAGCGCGTCCGGTGTTACCTGCAGACCTGCAAATTTTATGGCGCTAAAAAGCACGCCGGTGAGGGGAGGCATAATCCCGTAAAAATTCCACCAGCAGTCGTACACCAAAGCCCGTGCCCCCTTTAGGACGGTAGGGTTTGGGTTCTTTCAAGAAGGCGGGTCCAGCCATGTCGACATGGATCCAAGGATAGTCTACAAAATGTTCTAGAAACTTGGCTGCTGTAATAGAGCCGGCTTCACGGCCACCGATATTTTTAAGATCGGCCACGTCGCTTTCGAGCAGTTTAGCATATTCCTCATACATCGGAAGGGGATGTACGCGGTCGCCGCTTCGCTCGCCGGCAGCAACGATGGCCTCAAGACGCGCCTGGGGATCGCCGATGCTGTTGGTCATGACGGCTGCGGCCTCTGTCCCCAGGGCAATGATTTGGGCACCGGTAAGGGTGGCGAGGTCGATGACCAGCTCAGGCCGATAGGTGCGGGCATAGGAGAGGGCGTCGGCCAAAATAAGGCGACCTTCGGCATCAGTATTGAGCACCTCGACTGTTTTGCCCGAATGCATGCGAATGACTTCGCCGGGCACGTAGGCATTTTCGCCGGGACGGTTGTCGGTGGCCGGAATTAAGCCAATGACGTAGAGCGGAAGCTTAAGGCGGGCCAAGGCCTCCATGGTGCCTACGACAGCTGCTGCGCCGGCCATATCGGACTTCATGTAGTCCATGCTATCTTTTGTAGGCTTAAGGGAAAGCCCGCCCGTATCGAAGACTACGCCCTTGCCTACCAGAATTACGGGGCGTTCATTAAGCGCATTTTCTGGTCGCCAGGTGAGTATGGTGAAGGTAGGAGGTTCGGTGCTACCCCGATTGACCGCTAGCAGGCCCCCCATGCCTTCTTCTTCGATAAGCGCTTTGTCCCATACGTCGGCTTCGTAGCCGTACTTTTTGGCCGATTGCTCCATGAGGCGGGCCAGCTTAGTAGGGGTCTTCTCGTCGGGCGAGAGGTTGACCAAGTCACGTGCGGTCATTACGCACTCTGCAATGATGCGACCCCGCTCAGCTCCGCGGCGGCTGGCCTTTTCGTCATCAGGGGTTTCATGCAGCACCAAGCGTTCGATATCGCGCAGCTCTGTTTCGGTCTTGTATCGGGTAAAGCGATAGGCGGCCAGCATGAAGCCTTCGACAAGCGCCTGGCTGGTAGCTTCTACATCGAGCGGAACGACAGGGCGTACGATAGCAACCGTGACGACTTTCCGCTCACGGGCCAGTTCTGCTCCCCGAGCCGCTACACGGCGCAGCCGTTCTAGATCGATACGATCGGGAGCTCCTATGCCCAATAAAGCCAAGCGCCGAGCTCGTCCGGCTTCTGGGTAAAGCCAGAGCGTTTCCTCAAAAGCACCGGAGAAATCAGTGCCGGCCCGTTGCACAATTTCGCCGAACTGTTCCGCTAAGGCATTTAGCGATTCGGCTACCACATTTTCTGCAACGGGAATAAGCAGCAGGTCAATATCCAGTTCATTTAGGGGGATAGTGGTGACCGATACCTTCATGACGTTGCAGGGGATGCATTCGACTTTTGGTGTAACAGTGCCGAAAGATACGACGCATCTTCCGCAGAAAGGGTGTCAGATGCGGCTTTTACGGGAGTTTTTGTTAGCTGAGGAATATACAGTGGGGCTGCGGCGAGCACCGTTTCAACCACTTGGGGTAAAGGCGTGTTTTCGATAAAGGCTCCAGCGGCATTTCGATGTCCTCCGCCGCCAAAAGCCCGCGCCCATGTGTTGACATGGTAGTCTCCTTTAGAGCGAAAGCTGATCTTAATCCCTTTGTCGATTTCCGTAAACAACAGGGCAATCTGGACCCCGCGTATCGAAAGCAGGAGGTTACTAAAGCCTTCGACATCTTCAGTCGAGGCTCCGGTTTTGTTAAACATGCGTCGGGAGAGCACGACGTAGGCCAGGCGTCCATCGTAGCGCAGTTGCAGATCGCGCAGGGCCAGTCCGAGCAACCGCATGCTTTCGGGGGTGCGTGTGTCAAAAATAGCGCTGTGGATTGCTTCCGTGCTAAGACGTCCACGGGCAAGCAGATCTGCGGCGATGCGGTGTACAACCGGCGTGACCGAATTGAAGCGGAAGGAGCCGGTATCGGTCATGATGGCTACATACAGGGCAGTGGCCAGCTCGGTATCGATCAAGTTCGGATCGATTGCGCGCACGAGTTCGTAGACAAGTTCGCCGGTTGACGAGGCGGTGTCGCGTACGTACTGCAGGTCAAACCAGTCTTCGGGTTCCGTGTGGTGGTCGATAAGCAGCTTGTGGGCTGGACTGGCTTCTACAGCAGCGGCCAGCTCTCCCAAGCGATTGAGCGCATTGGTATCCAGCACACAGATGACTTCGGCTTGGTCAATCCAGCTTCGCTGCGCCAACGAACCATCAAACACTTCGATATGCGCAATACCCGGCATCCAGGTGAGGTTCGAGGGTGGGGGGTCGCTACTGATAATCCGTACGGCACGGCCCAATTGTTCAAGCATCCGCCTCAGGGCCAATACGGATCCGATCGCATCTCCGTCGGGGCGAATGTGCGTTGTAAGCAAAAAGCGTCTATGGTGACGAAAACACTGCAGAACGGCCCGGCGACTGGACATAGGTTTGCGGTGAATCCCAAGACAACAGCTTCTGCTTAACGCCCCAAGGCCTTTCAGGTTCACCTTCGCGGGTTATGTTGCTGCAAGAAGGCGTCAATCTCTGAGCGGAACTGCGCCGCTGCTAGGCGTGGATCTGGGGCAGTAGTAATGGCCGTCATCACAGCAACTCCATAGGCGCCAGCTTCTAGCACAGTCCGAACGCGCTGCACCGTAATCCCCGCAATGGCAATGACGGGGATAGGAACGGCGGCGCAGACCGCTGCCAGCCCTTCAACGCCCTTGACCGCTGCCGGATTGGCTTTTGAGCCTGTTGGAAAAACCGGACCAAATCCTATGTAATCTGCTCCGGCCTGCCAGGCTTCTATCGCTTCTTCGACAGTGGTAGCGGTTGCCCCAATGATTGCCGCAGGGCCTAAGAGGCGCCGCGCCTCGGCTACCGGAAAATCTTCCTGACCCAAATGCACCCCATCAGCTCCGACTGCAAGCGCAATCTCTATATGATCATCGATGAGTAACGGTATTTGGGCCCCATGGCAGACAGTGGCCGTACGTCGGGCTTCGTAGAGCTTGTGCCGAATGCCGCCAAATTTTTGACGAAACTGGATGGTGTCTGCCCCACCTTCAATGGCCAGACGGGCAAGCTCAGCATGCCCATAACGCTGCTGAAAATAAAAGTCGGTCAGCACGTGCAGCCGTCCAATAGGCTTAGCTACGTTGTTCATGGCCAACAAGAGGTTAGTTTGCTATAGTTAAACGCATACCCCCAAGGCCCGCAAGCCTTATAGGGCAGTATGGACTTTGGCTATGTGGTCTGCGAAGTTTTATCGGGATTTTTTTATGGTGGCCGATTTGCTGCAAGGATTTGTATCTTAGGACGCGCTATTGAAAACTTCGAGGTGTTCACTTCCTTTGAAGACCATGCAAGTAGGACGGATTGGGTTATGGCTGCTGGTGGGCGGGATGATCTGGGGGGTAGCGATCCCACAGCGGCTTTTTGCTCAAGATATTCCTCCGGCGGTTCAACAGGAGCTACGTCGGCGCGGATTAACGCCTGAAGAAGCGCGGCGGGAGGCTGAGCGGTTGGGCATTGATCTTTCTGATCCTGAACAGGCTGCCCAGCGCGCCCGAGAGCTGGGCATTCCAGAGAGTCAGATTCAAGCCTTACTAGAAGCCGTTCGCCAAGAAGCTCAAGTCGGCGTGCAGCCGACCAGGGTTCCCGGCGTAGCGCCCGCTGCCCTGGATACTATACCGGCGCGTTTGGCCGATACGTTGCGCCTGCGTCCAACTGTACCACCTCCTTCTCGTCGAAGAGTACCCAGCGCCGATACGCTGGCTTACTTTGGATATGATATTTTTGAACAAATTCCAGACGCCTTTAAGCCAAATCAACTCGGACCGGTCGACGATCAGTACCTGGTTGGGCCCGGTGATGAATTGCGGTTAATGGTTTGGGGCGCTACAGAGTTTGCCTACGATTTGACAGTCGATCGTGAGGGGCGGATTTTTGTCCCTAATGTTGGCCAGTTTATGGCGGCTGGTAAGCGGCTGCAGACGCTGAGGGAGGAACTGAAGCGTTGGTTAGCCCGCAGCTATGCAGGACTTCTAGAAGATCCGCCAACGGTCTTTATGGACCTTACCATAACGCGGCTGCAGCCTGTGTATATCTATGCGCTGGGAGAAGTTAAGCAGCCTGGCGGTTACGTGATTGCCAGTCAGTCGACCGTTTTTCAGGCGCTTTATGCCGTCGGCGGGCCTAAGCTTTCTGGTTCTTTGCGTGAAGTGCGGGTAGTGCGTAATGGGCAGGCGATTGCACGGGTCGACCTTTACGACTACTTGCTGCGTGGCGAAGGGCGTGAAGATGTACGGCTGCAAAACAACGACCAGCTTTTTGTGCCCCCACGCGGTAAAACGGTAGCCATTCGCGGCCAGGTGCGCCGTCCGGCTATCTACGAACTGAAGGAAAGTGAAGGGCTGCGTGAGCTGATCCAGTTTGCGGCGGGGCTAAAGCCGGAGGCGTTTACCCAGTACGTCCGCATTGAGCGGATTCTTCCTCCAGACCAGCGCCCGGATCCCTCGGTCGTACGCGAGGTGATTACTGTACCGCTCAACGGGGTGCTCGAAGGCCTCCGCACAGTATCGCTTTACGACGGAGATCGGGTTGAGGTGCTATCGGTGCTGGAGGTGAGTCGTAATGCCGTGTATATCAGTGGGGCTGTGCGCCATCCCGGTCTTTACGAAATCGATGCCCGGGTGCGCACGGTGCGCGACCTGATTGAACGGGCCGGAGGCTTAACAAGCGATGTCTACGAGGGGCGTGTTCAACTGGTGCGCTTCAAACGAAATCCGGCCGAGCAGCCCCCTTCTCGCTTTTTGCAGGCTTGGGAGCAAGTAATTGAAGAGGACCTGGCGCTTATTGAACGCATGCTTTCGCTGGATCTGTCGCGCATTTTGCTGGGAGATCCAGCGCATAACCTGCCGCTGCAGCCTGGGGATCGCCTAAGGGTGTATTCTGAATTGGAAATCAACGTGCCCCGCCTGGTGGCTATTGGCGGTAAGGTACGCAGTCCCGGCTACTACGCTTGGCGCGACAGCATGACGGTTTACGATTTGCTATTCCTGGGCGGAGGACTTTTTGACGAAACGTTTCGGAAGGAAGTTTACCTGGATCGTGCTGAGCTGATTCGTAGGGTAGAGCATGGGGCAGGCACCATCGTCATTCCCTTCAACCTGGCTGAAGCCCTGCGCAACGAAGGTGTGGGCAAGGCCCTGTTGCAGCCCGGAGATAGCGTGCACGTGCATGCCGTAGACCTTCAAGAAATCCGCAATAAGTTTGTCACGATCAGTGGGTCCGTAAAGCGTCCGGGTACCTACCGTTTGCAGGAAAACATGACGCTGGAAGATCTGATTGTGCAGGCTGGTGGATTCACTGAAGAGGCTTGGCTTGACTGGGCTGAAGTAACTCGGCAGCCCCGCAATGCTGATCCGAACAACACAGAGCTTTTGGCCGAGCGGCTTCAGGTGCCGATGGCCGAAGGGCTGCGCGATATAGAAGCGGTGTCGTTTGCTTTGGACGATACCGCGCGGGCCTTGCAGGGCGCACGAAAGTTTCGCTTAGAACACCGCGACCGCGTTTACATCCGGAGTAACCCCCTGTTTCGGCCTCAGCAAACCGTTACTGTTAGCGGTGAAGTGCGCTACCCAGGCACTTATACCCTATTGAGGGAAAATGAAACCTTGGCAGACGTATTGGAACGGGCTGGAGGAATCCTTCCAACCGGCTACCTGAAAGGGGCACAGTTGCGACGTGGCGGATTCCCGGTAGTAGTGGATATGGAGCGGGCTTTACGCCGCGATCGTCGCCATAACGTGGTTCTGCTTCCTGGTGATGAAATACACGTGCCATTACAGCCTGGCACTGTACTGGTAACGGGTAATGTGCGTCGACCTGGCTTAATTAAGTACATTCCAGGTCAACGGGTGGGATATTACATTGAACGCGCAGGTGGACTGGACGAAGAATCCCGGGTGATTCTGGTAACCCAGGCCAATGGGGCAACTTATCCCGTGTACCTGGGCTTGAAAGGATGGTTTCAGCGGGACCCCGTTGTGGATGAAGGAGCGCGTATCGAAGTGGTGCGCAAGCCACCAGAAGAAAAGCGTCAAGTGACGTTCGACATTGGTAAGACGTTGACCGACATTGCCTCGATTGCAGCCAGTGCCCTGACCATCATTGCGTTGGCACGGCGGTTGTAAACTGCATCGGAGAAGGGTCCAGGAGGGCCTGTAAGGTTCGGGCATTGTGCACGGCATGGCCGCCGATGTCGTTGTTAAAATAAACGTACACGTCCTTACCTTCGGCTTGCCAGCACCGGATGCGCTTGGCCCATTGTGCAAGTACTGCCGCATCATAGCTTCCTGCGTAACGACCGGTAGGGCCGTGCAGCCGCACATAGACGGCGGGCCCGGTTGTCCACATGGGGACCTCTAAGCAGGACCAGTCGTGTATGCAAAAAATAAGACCCTGTTTTTGCAACAGGGCCTGTACGGCTTCGGTGAACCAGCTTGGGTGACGAAACTCAAAGGCATGGAGCTGATCCATAGGGAGCAGGCACGCAAATGTCTCAAGCCGTTCCAGGTCGCACGGCAGGCTTGGGGGCAGTTGGTACAGCAAAGGCCCAAGGCAAGGCCTTAGCGGATCTATAGCCTCGAAAAAACGCGCAAGCACGTTAGCACAGTCCAGAAGGCGATGCTGATGGGTGACGAGCCGATTGACCTTAAGAGCAAATTGAAAGGTTTTAGGTACCTGAGCGCACCAGTGGGCAGCAGTGCTCGGTCGCGGCAGATGGTAAAAGGTGCTGTTAACCTCGACCGTTGTAAATTCCTGGGCGTAGTAGTGCAACCACTGATGTGAAGGGGCTTCGGCCGGGTACAGCACCCCTTGCCAGTGCCGGTAAGACCAGCCAGAAGTGCCAATACGGACGCTTCCGATCATCAAAACAACAAAGTTAAGGAACCATGCACCAAACCGACCGTTGCAAATTTTTGTTCACGGTATTGTTTCACCAGCCGGTTGCCCGTCGTTAACTGCATCGCATTTCTGGCTTTGCGGGACGAAGGACTTCCGGCCCCAGTACAGGTTCAGGTTATGCCTCGGGGTATTGTCAAATGGTTCAGTGCCGAGAAGGGCTACGGCTTCATCCAGCAAGAAGGGGGCGGAGAAGACGTTTTTGTGCATCGAAGCGCGGTAATCGGCCTGGGCTACGGAGAAGAACTGCGCAAGGGTGAGCGACTCAGCTTTGAAATTCGTCGCACACCAAAAGGATTGCAGGCAGTCGATGTAGAACGACTGGACGCCTAAGTGCAGTGATGGCAGCGCAAACGGCCTGGGGGTTAGCACTCCTAGGCCGTTTGCTTTTTAGAGTGTGTAAGCGTGGTGTGATGTGTTAACCGGTGGGACCCGCTGTAAACGTTGAAGTGGCGGTCTCGTAAAAAGCCGATCAGGGTCATCCCGCATTCCCGGGCAAGATCGATTGCCAGACTTGAAGGGGCGCCTACCGCAGCCATTACTGGAATACCCGCACGCGCTGCTTTTTGTACCAGTTCGAAACTGGCACGGCCACTGACCAGAAGGATTCCGTGCTGCATCGCCGCTGTCTGCTCGTTACACAGACAGTAACCGATGAGCTTGTCCAGGGCGTTATGACGTCCTACGTCCTCCCGAAGTGCTAAGAGATGACCCGCTTCGTCAAACAGCGCCGCTGCATGCAGGCCACCTGTCTCGTTGAAAAGCGCCTGGGTTTTTCGGAGCGTCTGGGGTAACTCCCAGAGCCTTTCGGGCGTAAGCAAGGGGCCTTCTTGCCACAAAGGAGGATAGCTGCCGAGCCGAACAGCCTCCAGCGCTGCCTTACCACAGAGGCCACAGCTGGCCGAAGTCAGAAAGTTGTGCTTCAGGCGAAAGGCGTCAACCGACACGTGGGGCTTCAACGTGATGGTCAGGAAGTTGCGGCTATCCGGCCGATCGCCGGAGGGCCCCATGTGCTCGAAGTGATCGATGTCGGCGTAGTCCTGGATGATCCCTTCGCTAAATAGAAAACCAGCGGCCAGCTCAGGATCATGGCCGGGTGTCCGCATCGTGACGGCTACACGAGTATACACCGGATGCCCTTCGTAAAAGTACACCAGCCGAAGTTCCAGTGGCTCTTCCACAATGATGGCATCCTCAATGGGGCAACTTGCGTTGCCGTCAAAACGCAGGGCTTCAAAGCGGTCGATGCACGTTCCCCGTCGTGGTGCATTCATAAGCGGAAGACAGCCTCAGCACGATGTGTTTGCAACGTTTGGGCGGTTGATACCGGTCGCAGGTAAGCCACCACTTCCTTGTAAGCCGGAATGCGAGCCTGCGGCGAGAGCACATCGGGAGAAACCAGCACGTTGCCTTCGGGCCAGTGCACCTGCAGCGAGCGGGCGGCCATGTTGGCGGCAAATAGCCGACCTTCAAGGCAGCCGTGCGCGTTTTCGACAACGACGCGCTCCCCTTCTTTAAGACCCAGGCGCCGCAAATCCGCGTGACTGATCAGGATGGCATCTCGGGGCAGCCCGTTTAGTGGATCCACGTCCTCGTGGACCATGCTGTTAAACTGTTTTCCGCGCCGCGTAACCACGCGAAACGCTCTTTCAGGCAGGTCGAGGTCGGGGAGCGGCACGGCCTGGAAGTGGGCTTTCCCGTCAGGTGTGGGAAAGCGCCAGCCTTCGCACAGGCGAGGCCCCCCGTACTGGAAGGCGTCGCCTTTCTTTTTCAAATGCTGGATGCCGTCGTACATCGGGATCACCCGGGCGATTTCCTCCCGGATAGCCGCCGTGTTGGCGAAGCGTACCTTGTCGGCCAGCTCCGGACGCACGCGGGCGGCCAGTTCGGCGAAGACTTCCCATTCCGGACGCGCCTCCGAAATGCGGGGACCTGGGATTTCCGGACTAAAAATTACCCGGCGTTCTGTAGTGGTCTCGGTGACCCCGCCTGGAATCTCGTAACGGGTGGTGGCCGGAAGCAGCAGCACGGTGTCGGCCGGATCGACGAGCATCTGGGTTGATAGTGCAATGTCCATATGCACGCGGAAGGGAATGCGCTGAAGTGCTTCGTCGATGCCTTGCGGGTCGGGCAATACTTCCCTGAAGTTGCCCCCTACGGCAAATAGCACGTCCAGTGCGCCTTCGCGGGCGGTTTGCAACGCTTCGGCTGTGGTCAGACCAGGCCGGTCGGGCACCGGAAAGCCGTACTGCTCCGAAAGCCAGGCGGCCGTTTCAGCGGTGATGGGCTTTCCTCCTGGAAAGACGGTGGCATAGCAGCCCATCTCGGCGCCGCCCTGCACGCCTGAATGCCCGCGAATGGGCATCAGGCCACAGCCGGGGCGCCCTACAAACCCCCGGGTCAGCGCCAGGTTGACAATGGCGTAGACGTTGGTCTCGCCGGACGCGTGCTGCGTAATGCCCATGCCCCAGACGAACACGGCCCGCTTGGCCCCTCCCACCAGCTCCGCGTAGGTTTCCATATCGCGGCGGGTCAGACCACTCTGAGCCTCTAACCGCTCCCAGGGCGTTGCTTCCAGCAAAGCCCGGAGTTCGTCAAAACCGACTGTATGCTCACGGATGAAGTTATCATCTACTAACCCTTTGGTGATCATGGCCTTGATGGTGCCATAAAGGAAGGCTATGTCGCCTCCGGGGCGTACCGCAAAGAAATAATCCGTGATTTTCGTACCGAACAGGGCGCTTTCCAGGTCAGAGGGAACCCAGTAGCGCAGCATGCCCGGTTCAGGGTAGGGGTTAATCAGCACGACCCGGGTGCCAGCCTTTTTAGCATGATAGAGATACTTCATCATGACCGGCTGGTTGTTGGCCACATTCGAGCCTAGAAAGGTGACCAAGTCGGTGCCGATCAGATCGGAGTAGGAGCATGTGGTCGCGGCAACACCCAGGGTTGGCTTAAGCCCGAAGGTACTGGGCGAGTGGCAGATACGGGCCGAGTTGTCGATGTTGTTCGTACCGATGGCGCGGACGGCCTTCTGGGCTACGTAATAGGTTTCGTTGGGGATGCCGCGGCTGGTCAGGTAGAAGTAGGTGCGGTCTGGATCCGTTGCACGGATGCGTTCGGCGATCAGGTCCAGGGCTTCGTCCCAGGAAATGCGCCGGAATCCGCGTTCGCCCTTGCGACGGATGGCCGGATGGGGCAGGCGGCCCAGCATACGCAATTCCCGGGCACGCAGGCGGCGAAGCGCCTCGACGTCTGCCAGCCAGTTGAAATCAAGTTCCGGCATTGTGTTGAGCCGAAGCAGCCGCAGCCGAACGTTACACAGGTGCACGCCTTCGATCGTCCAGTCTTCCAGGCCACTGGTGCCCAGCGCACACCCATCACAGACCCCGTCGCGTAGGATGCGCCACGCGTAGGCCAGGTTGTCCCGGTTTTCGGCAAAGGCCCGAAAGACTTCCTTGAAGTTCTGCGTGTGGGTCAGCGGAATCCGCGAGGCCCAGAGTTCCGGCATCCAGCCTTTTCGAGGAGGACGTACCGCAGTTTTGGGCTTGCTCCGAAACAGATGATACCAACGCAGCATAACGGGAAATGAATTTTTGATGTAAGGTATGAGGCAATGCTCGTTCTGTTCCTAAAGTCGAACAGAGTGCTACATTCCCAGAAGCCGTGCATTCACGGCCAAAATGACGGTGCTGAGGCTCATGAGGGCTGAACCGGAAGCCGGACTTAGCAGCAGGCCCATCTGGTAGAGCACGCCGGCGGTCCACCAGAGATTCTGCACCATCTTGCGGTAGGTGGCGCGGCTCAGGCGCAGGATCGACACCACGTCGCGCGGGTCGTTGCGCACGAGCACGATGTCGGCCGTCTCGATGGCCAAGTCGGTGCCGGCGCCGACGGCAATACCCACGTCGGCCTGCCCCTCCAGGCCGCGAACGCGCACGCAGCCCGGGCTGACCGCCTTAACCTCCTGTCCGTCGACCTGGGCCTAGACGCCTCTGCCGAAAATCGTAGATTCACGTAAGTAAATGGCTTCAAAGTTTTCGGCGGCTGGTGTCTGCTCCATCGGCTTCGACGATGCCCCGGGCAATCGGGTGCTCGGAATGCTGCCCAGGCGGCCGCCGTCAGCGTCAGCAGCTCCTCTTAGGAGAACCCATTCGGAAAGACCAGCGTGTTGGTCACGCCAAAGCGCCCTTCAGTGAGCGTGCCTGTCTTGTCGAAGATCACCACCTGCAGGTTGCCTTCTGCTTCGAAGGCCCTGTGGTGAGAAATGAGCAATCCGTGTCGCGCCCAGCCGCGTGGAAACGGCCACCACCAGGGGCAGCAGGCCAGCCCCAGCGCATGCGAGCAGGAGATCACCATGACCGTGACCATGCGCCGAGAGGGCAAAGTCGAACGGTCGGCCCACGACCAGCGTCCAGACGACCATGGCTAGAAGCGCCGTTGCCCAGGGCCACCACGGTGAGCCAGCGGGCGGCCCGGTTGGCCAGGCGATCGCGCACGCGATCTGGTTTCTTGGGCCTGGCTCGCCAGCGCGATCCCCTGCGAGCGCGTAGTTCTCGGCGCTGGTCTTTTGCACCTCGATGATCAGGGAACCTTCGCCGCCGGCGGCGCCGCCGATCACCGCGTCGCCGACCTGCTTTTCGAGCGGGACGGATTCGCCGGTGAGCAGGGCTTCGTCGGCCGTGGAGTGGCCTTCGACGATCACGCCATTGGCCGGAATTTTTTCGCCGGGGCGCACCTGCACGCGATCGCCCGGCTGAAGCTGATCCAGAGGGACATCCTGCATGCTGCCATCGGCCATCACCTTGTGCGCCTCGGTCGGCATCAGGCGGGTCAGCGCTTCCAGGGCGCGCGAGGCACCCAGCACCGAGCGCATCTCGATCCATTGGCCCAGCAGCCTCACATCGATCAGCGTGGCCAGCTCCCAGAAAGGGAAATCCAGAAGCGCTGCCGGAAATCTGCCACCATGTGCGCATGGTGGTCATGGTGCGCGTGCGCTCGATGGCCGTTTTGGGGGTTCATGGTGCCCTCCGGTTACTGGACAGGTTGAACGGTTAAAGACTGGATCAGCAGCACGCCCGGTTCCTGCAGCCACAGTCCGGCCGGTCCGGGGCTGGCGGTCGGACCGTGCCCGTGGGTTACAAGGCGGCCGTTCACGTAACCCCGAAAGTGCGTGCCGTAGGCTACGACCCGCACGTCGAGCCAGCGGCTGGCTTCAAGCGGCGTCTCGTCGAAGATCCGCACACGGCCATCTTCGAGCCGCCCCTGGCGTACCCGTTCCCGAGAAAGCTCCAGAAAGTCATAGTTCTGGCGGTCCTGGACGTGATAAACGAGCCGGACGCGGCCTGCCAGGCTATCAAGGCGCAGGCGCGCACGCATCTCCGTACCGGACAGTGTGCCGGGTCCAACTAGCAGTAGCGGCGCATTGGAAAGCGTTAGCCGAAGACCCTCCGGGACTGGGGTCCAGCTTATGGTTGAAAGCGACCCTTCCAGCACCGTGAACGTGTCGGTCAGGATCGGCTCGGCGCCGGAGCCGGGCGTCCAGCGCCAGCCGCCTTCGGCCAGGTGTTCGAACTGCGCGGCCGCCTGCTGGCGCTGCAGCACCTGCGCCAGCGAGTCGCGTTCATGCTGAAGCGTACGCACCGGCGCCACGCCCAGCCCGTGCGCATAGACCAGCTCGGCGCCGTGCTCGCCGGTTTCGTACAGCAACCACAGGCCTCCGGCGCCCAGCAAAAGCAGCAAGCCCTGCAGCCAGGCGGCACAGGCCAGCCAATGGCGCCACCAGGCCAGCGTCAGTCGAATCAGGGCAAAGACGCCGAAGAACCAGACGGTGCGTTCGGCCCAGTCGGCATGGGTGGTGACGGCCGGAATGACCGCTGTGGGCAGGTCCAGGCTGTCGGCCGCTGCCCGTCCGGTCAGAAAAGCCACCAGCGCCGAAAGCGCCCCCAGTGCGTAAAGCACGGCCGTTACCCGGACCAGGGCCAGCGGCCGGCGCAGCAGCCAGGTAGCCAGGTCGAATCCGACAGCCAGAAAAAGCAGTGCGATGGGAAAATGCACAATCAGTGGGTGCAGGTTCGGTGCCCAGTCGGGAAGCATGGTTTTTTCGGATTGGGTTACAGCCTGAACAAAACAATGGGGCGACGGCGCCGAAAATCCTGTATGTAGCCTTAAAATTCGTTAAGCTCTCGCAAAGGTGCAGGCAGGGCGAAACCCGTTTTCCGGCGGGATCGTTTCGAGTTCGTCGAAACCGCTTCCAATCAATCCGAACGCACCATGCAGGACGTCTATATCGTTACCGCCGTACGCACGCCCATCGGCAAATTCGGCGGCGCGCTGAAGGATTACAGTCCGGTCGATCTGGCCGCGCATGCGATGAAGGCTGCCCTGGAACGGGCCGGGGTCGAAGGGAAGAACCTGGACGGCTACATCTTCGGCAACGTGCTGCGTGGGGGGCACGGCCAGCTCATTCCGCGCCAGGCTGCACTGAAGGCCGGCATTCCTAAAGAGGTAGACGGACTGGCCGTCGATATGGTCTGCTCCTCGGGCATGATGAGTGTGATGACGGCCGCCACCCTGATTCGCGCCGGCGAGGCCGATCTGCTGCTGGCCGGGGGCGTCGAGTCGATGTCGCAGGCCGGATTTTACCTCTCGGCACGGGCACGCTGGGGGTACAAGTTTTTGCTGGGCGCGCCGGAGCAGCTTGTCGATCTGCTGCTTTACGACGGACTGACCGACCCGATGAGCGGGGAGGCAATGGGCGAGCAGACCGAACGCCTGGCGGCCGAGCACGGCATCACCCGCGAAGAACTCGACGAAATTGCGCTGCAGTCGCACCGGCGGGCGGCCGAGGCTACCGAACGCTGCTACTTTGCCGACGAGATCGTGCCGATCTCCTATCGGGAGCGGCGTGAGACGAAGACGCTGGACCGGGACGAGGGCGTCCGGCCCGACACAACGCGCGAGGCGCTGGCCGCGCTGAAGCCGGCCTTTAAAAAAGACGGGGTGCTGACGGCCGGCAACAGCAGCCAGATCAGCGACGGTGCGGCCGCGCTGCTGCTCGCCAGCCGGGCGGCTGTCGAGCGCTACGACCTTAAACCCATTGCCAGGCTGCTGGGTGGTGCCTGGGCGGCCGGTGAGCCGTGGCGATTCCCGGAAGCGCCGGTACCGGCCGTGCGCCGATTGCTGGATCGGCTGGGCCGCCATGTCGAAGATTTCGATCTGTTTGAGAATAACGAGGCGTTCGCCATCAATAGCATCCTGTTTCACCGCATGCTGGGCGTGCCTTATGAGAAGCTCAATGTGCACGGCGGCGCCATTGCGCTGGGGCATCCGATCGGCTGCTCGGGTGCCCGCATCATCGTGACGCTCGTGCACGCGCTGCGCCGACGCGACAGCACCCTGGGATTGGCTGCCATCTGCCATGGAACGGGTGGGGGAACGGCCCTGGCTATTGAACGGATCGCCTAATTACGGCTGCTGTCCTGCGGGGGCGAAGGAAGCTGAGCTGCTCGTTCGGCATAGCGGCGGGCCTCTTCGGTGCGTCCCATAGCTTGGTATACCTCGGATAGTCTTTCTAAAGAGTAACGTAGCCGATAGCTATTGGGACCGTAAGCCTGTTCGAAAAAGGTAAGGGCCTGTTGCAGGATCCTCTCAGCATGTGCGTAGCGTCCCCACTTGAAGTACAGCCGACCCAGATTGTTCAGTACTCCTGCCCGTTCCGGCGATGTTTCGCCAAACCATTTCCCGTAAATCCCCAGCGCGCGTTGCAGAAAGGCTTCGGCTTCTGGATATTTTCCTTGTTCGGTGTAAATGATACCCAGGAGGTTGAGCACCAGGCCGACACTGCGGTTTTCTGGACCATATTGCGCCTGGGCCAGTGCCAGTGCTTGCTCGGCCAGCGGAGCAGCCTGATCAAACTGTCCGGCATCTTTGAGGCGCATGGCCTGAACGAATAGCGTCGACCAATCCGCAGGCTGAGCCGATGCTGTTAGCGCCAACAAACCACCCACTAAAAGTGCAATCCCCTTGCGATGCATCAAATTACTTGTCTGTTGGTACGCAACGCGTAATTTAAAGAGGACGGCATGAATTAGTCAATCTGATTGATAAACTGGCGATGGAGCCGCTGCCGGAGGCATTTTTCGCAAGATCTACCCTTGAAGTGGCCCGTGATCTGTTGGGTCGATGGCTGGTGCATGAGCATCCCAGTGGGGTGCGTTTGGTAGGGCGTATTGTGGAGACCGAGGCTTACCGCCAGGATGATCCGGCTTTTCATGGATGGCGGCTGGTTGACCCGACGACGGGGCAGGTGCGCCCTAAGGGGCGTGCCTATGATCTATTTGCGCCGCCAGGGCGTGCCTATGTGTATTTGAACTACGGCATGTACTGGTTGCTGAACGTAGTTACTGAGCCGCAGGGTGTGGGGGGTGCCGTTCTTATTCGGGCTGTGGAGCCGCTTGAAGGCATAGAATTTATTCGGGAGCGGCGGCCACGTGCCCGCCGTCCGCGTGAGCTTACGGGCGGGCCAGGGCGTCTGACGGTGGCTTTCGACATCGATGGCCGTTACCACCTTAGGCCGCTAACCGGTCCACCCTTGTATTTTGCAGCCGGTGAGCCTGTGCCTGATGCCGTTGTGGCGACCTCATGTCGGATTGGCCTTTCGCGCGGCCACGAGCTACCTTGGCGGTTTTTTGTACAAAATTCCCCTTATGTGTCTTCTTTTGCGCGCTTTTAACCTAAAGGTACAGAGAAGCCTGAAAAGGTGGGCACCTGGGTGGCAAATTCGGCGTTTCTCCTTGTCTCAAAAGGAAAAGCTATCATAGCGGAACGTGAACTTACCCATGAACACCTATACATCGTCCGAGCAGGTTCGCCAGTCGTTTCTGGATTTTTTCCGCGAAAGAGGCCATGAAATTGTCCCCAGTGCGCCCTTGGTACCGCAGAATGATCCCACGCTGCTCTTTACAAACGCGGGGATGAACCAGTTCAAGGATGTGTTTTTAGGAGTCGGGACCCGGCCATACAAGCGGGCTGCCGATACCCAAAAATGCCTGCGCGTTTCCGGTAAGCACAACGACCTTGAAGAGGTAGGGCATGACACCTATCACCATACTTTTTTTGAGATGTTGGGCAACTGGAGCTTTGGGGACTACTTCAAACGCGAGGCTATCCGCTGGGCTTGGGAATTGCTCGTTGAACGCTGGGGACTGGATCCCGACCGGCTCTATGCTACGGTTCATGAAGGCGATGAGGCTTTAGGTTTGGAGGCCGATGTTGAAGCGGCCGAGCTTTGGAAGTCGGAAACTTCGATTGATCCTACCCACATCAAGTTTTGTCCGACCAAGGATAACTTCTGGATGATGGGCGACACTGGGCCATGTGGCCCGTGCAGCGAAATTCACATCGACCTGAGGCCCGAAGAAGAGCGGCGACGCGTACCGGGCATTGAGCTCATCAACGCCGGAGATCCGCGTGTGATGGAGATTTGGAACCTGGTGTTCATTCAATACAACGCACTGCCTGACGGTCGCCTGGAGCCGCTCAAGGCCAAGCACGTCGATACCGGCATGGGGCTGGAGCGTATTGTAGCGGTGCTGCAGGGTAAGAACTCAAACTATGACACTGATCTATTTGCCCCGTTGCTGGAGCGAGCTGCCCAGCTTTCCCCCCGTGAAGAGGTACACGGTTACGATGATCTTCGCGTTGCAGACGAACGCGAGCGGGAGCGCATTCGCGTAGCCTTGCGCGTAGTAGCAGACCATATTCGCGCCATTGCGTTTGCGATTGCCGATGGCGTGGTGCCTGGACCGGCTGGTCGCGGCTACGTCATTCGACGGCTGCTACGCCGTGCCGTTCGCTATGGGTATCAGACGCTGGGGTTTCGCGAGCCGTTTCTTTACCGGCTTGTTGAGCCCCTGGCCCACAAGATGGGTCGTGTCTTTCCGGAAATTGAGCAACACCGCTCTTATGTAGAGCGTGTCATCCGTGCCGAAGAGGAGAGCTTCTTGGCTACGCTGGGCACTGGCTTGGCATTTTTTGAACGGCTGCTGCCTTATCTTAAAGCAGTGGCTGCGGGCCGATCGCCTGAAGCGGTTCGGGCTGAGTTGTTGCGTGATGGGGCGGCGCTCGATCTGCTCCAGAAAGCCTACGTTGAGACCTCCGATCGTTTGACCATCGTCGAGGCGTTTCTCAAAAGTGCGGCCGAGAAGAATGTGCCAGGTGAGTTAGCTTTTCTGTTGCACGATACCTATGGCTTTCCGATCGATTTGACCCAGCTAATGGCCCGTGAAGAGGGGTTGGGTGTGGACATGGTGCGCTATGAAGCCCTCATGCAGCGCCAGCGTGAACGGGCACGTGCAGCTTCTTCCTTTGCCGCTGCGGTGCTCACGGCCGATGAGGAGAAAGCTGGCTGGAAACGGGTAAGCGAAGGGGAAGACTCGGTCTTTGTGGGGTATGACACAACACGGGTAGACGCAGCGCGTATCCGGGCCGTACGTACCCTTGAAACGCCTGAGGGTCCTCGGCATGAACTGGTACTGGATCAAACGCCTTTCTACGCCGAAAGTGGTGGGCAGGTGGGCGACACAGGTCTGCTGCGCGTAGGAGATGAAACCCTTCAAGTGCTGGACACGCAGAAACAAGCAGGCCACATCGTGCACGTAGTAGACCGGCTGCCCATTGCTTTAGACGCACCCGTCGAAGCAGTCGTCGATACTACGCGGCGCGAGCGTATTCAGAAGCACCATACCGCTACGCATCTGCTGCATGCGGCATTGCGTGAAATTCTGGGGACCCATGTGCAGCAGAAAGGCTCGCTGGTGGCTCCCGACCGCTTGCGATTTGATTTCAGTCACTTTGAACGCGTGACGCCTGAGCTACTGCGTCGAATTGAGGCCCGCGTAAATGAAGTGATTCAACGCAACGTGCCCCGCATCGAAGAGCGCGATGTTCCTTATGCCGAAGCGATCGCGCGAGGCGCTATGGCGCTTTTTGGCGAAAAGTATGGTGATCGCGTGCGCGTCATTACGTTTGATCCCAACTTTTCTGTTGAGCTCTGCGGGGGCACCCATGTGGCTGCTACTGGAGAGCTGGGCGTGTTGCGTATTGTCTCGGAAGGGTCAGTGGCCTCAGGCATTCGCCGTGTAGAAGCGCTGGCTGGTCAGGATGCTTTAGATTGGATTAATCGCCAGCTTGAAGAGCTAGAGCAGTCGCGCGAGCAGTTTAAGAGCTTGCAACGTCCGCTGGCCGAGGAGATTGCGGCGTTGCTGGAAGAGCAGCGACGTTTGGAAAAAGAGCTGGCAACGCTGCGGCGTGAGCAGCAGAAAGCCCAACTGGCTGCACTGGTTGAGGCTGCCTACCGTGTCGACGGCTTACGGGTGGTAACCGGCCAGCTGCCGCCTATTTCTGTGGAAGAGCTGCGTGAGCTGGCGCAGGTGCTCCGAGATCAGCTTGGGCGCGAAGGCATAGCGGTGCTGGGGACCGTTGATCCTCAAGGACAAAAGGTTTACCTGGCTGCAGCCGTAACCGACGATGTGGTCGGCCGTGGTGTAGAGGCCGGACGCCTGGTAGGCGAAGTGGCGCGCATCGTGGGTGGAGGAGGGGGCGGACGGCCTACACTGGCTACAGCAGGCGGACGAATGCCCGAAAAACTGTCCGAAGCGCTGCAAGCCGTTCCCAGGCTGGTGCAGCAGATGGTCGGTTGAGCTTTTTTAGCACGCCCTGCATGCCAAATCTTTCGCCCGAGCTGAAACCTACCGCTGGCTACTTGCCCTGTTGCATCGAGGGGCCTGACGCCTGGCTACCCAAGGCAGCCTATGCGCTTCGCATGCTGCTTTTGCCCCTGGGGCTAATGCCGCGTTGGGTTGATCGGGCTACGCTCCGCGTGCTCGGGCAGGGGGTATATTACGGACCAGAGAGCGCCAGCTGGCCCGAAGGCGTGGTGGCTATTGCTTTGCACGAGCGCACCCTAACCTATTTTTCCAGGTATCAGCCCTACAAGCCTTGCCAGGTACGCTGGCGAGATACTGGCGCAGTGCGCTGGCCGGTGTTGTTTGGAAGTCCTAATGGCGAAGCAGATGATCCAATTGCTTCTACGTTTTTTTGGCTTTCAGGATGGCAAGAGCGCGTCATCCAAGCCCGTGATGTGCACGGTCGCGTGCGCTACGCCGATTCGCTGCAAGCCGCACTCGGTATAGCTACGCAGCCACCTGTCGATGCAACGCGCTTAGCTTTAGCCATTCAGCTTGTTCAACACGGACTACCGGTGCGTCCGCGCCGCTGGCAGGGGCACCGTTGGGCCTTTTGTCCGACGTTCGACATCGACTACGTGCGCAAGTGGCGGCTGGGCATTCTCCGACGCGAGTTTTTTTCGTATTTGCTGCAAAATCAACTCCAAAAATCCCTGCGTGAGCGACTTGGGCGAGCAACCGAAGTACTACAGTTTTGGCTTGGTGGACATGATCCCTTCCGCGAGGCCTTAAACCGAATTGTTGACTACGTACAACCTCTAGGGAGCGCGACGTTTTTTTTGAAAACTGGGGCAACGAGCGCTTATGATGTGCCTTATCGCCTAAATCGTTTTCTGCAAAATTGGTTGCATCGGCTTGAAGCAGCAGGGATGGAGGTGGGCTTGCACCCCAGTTATCATGCTGCTACGCATCCTACCCATCTGTTTCAAGAACAGAAACGGCTTAGCCAGTGGTGTCGGCGATCACCGGTCTCGGTACGCACCCACTATCTGCGTTGGATCGCACCGGCTACGCCGCGGCTGCTTGCTGCTGCAGGATTCCGGATCGACAGTTCTTTGGGTTGGCCGGATCACGAAGGATTCCGGTATGGCACCTGTATGCCCTTTCAACTTTTCGATATCGAGGCTAATGCGCCGCTTCCAATCTGGGAATTCCCCTTGGCTGTGATGGAATCGACCTTATTTGTCCGACGGAGGCTTACGGTATTCGAGGCTTTACAGGCTACGCATGCGCTGCTTACAGCTTGCCAGCATTACGGAGGCGTTTGCGTAGCCCTCTGGCACAATACGCTATGGGACGAGCTGGATTTTCCAGGCTGGGAGATCCATTTTACACAGACGCTGGAGCAGGCTGGGGTTCATCGTGCGTACATCGTAGATTTACGATCTGCATTGGCGCGCTGGCATTAGCACGGCATAGGGTTAGTTGTTTGCATTGCGCCGGGCCAGTACGTCTTCTCGAGTGGGGACGCGTCGATGAAGATACCAAAGGCCTATGGCACCTAGCATTACCACCAAGAGCTTGGCAGCTAGTAGGGGTAAGCGCCAAATGCTAAACAGTAGGGAAAGTACAATAATGAAGGTTGCCCAACGCTTAGTGCGGCGAGGAATGCCCAAGCCAGCACGATAGGCCTGGATAGATGGACCAATGTGGGGGAGCTCCAGCAGCCATTGTTCCAAGTGCGGACTGCTACGAGCAAAAGCATAGGCGGCCAGCAAAAAAAACGGCGTCGCTGGCACTACAGGCAAAACAATTCCTAAGAAGCCCAGACCGGTGCACACTAAACCACTTCCCAGCCAAATAAGCCGCATAATCGCCTTGCTATACTTTTTTGTCTAAAAACAACGCGCTCTAGCAGCAAGCGTTTCGTAGGGGGTTGTGTTTGAGGTGCACTTAACCAGAAGACGAATTAGCTGAGTCGGCAGGTAGGGCAATGTCTGATGGCAAGGCCAGCAAGGTGCGGATATTAATGCTTTCAAAAGGCTGGCCATTTAGGTATAGAGGGCAACCTGCTTGTTCTGCCCAGTCGATCAATATGTGGCCCAAAATAGGAAAAGCAGCATGGTAGTTTGGAATAAGTAATTGGCGGCCGTCTTCGGTATGGAGGCGTAGCTCCTGGTCGGTCAGCTCTAAACGCTGGATGGTATGCCAGCCAACGGTATGTGCGTGGCGGCTGTAATTATAGCCTGTCAGGGCAGTATCAGAAAGCGTGATGCGCCAAAAAAGTTGTTGTAGCCGATAAAGGCGCAGGGCAGCCCATGCTGCCAATATCCCCCATCCAATGCAGAGCAGGCCAGCGATGGGTAGATCGGCCGGTGTATGCCTACGCGTAAAACCGAGCAACACCAATCCGCCTATTAGACCCAGCAGCGTGAGCACGATCGTCCATGCAACCTGGTGGCGGATGCGGTGCAACGTGTTCAGATCGTCGAACGTCTCGTAGCGTTCTGGCATGGCTGGGCCACTAAACGTTTACAAAATGTTTACGTTGCGTCCCCAATTCGGTTCTGCGGCTACGAGGCCGGCTTTTCGGGACGCAAGGCGACCAAGGTGAGAATATCATAGGTGGCGACCAGCTCCTGGTGCTGGTTGATCACGTCTACATGCCATACCACAACCCCATTTGGGGGTTCGCCTTCGCGAGGGATTTTCTTTTTGACGGTTAGTTTGGCTTGGATCGTATCTCCAGGTTTGACTGGTTTGGTAAAACGTAGGTTTTCAAGGCCATAGTTGGCCAGGACTGGACCTGGATGGGGATCGACAAAAAGACCTGCGGCTGCCGAGAGCACAAAGTAGCCATGCGCTACGCGTCCTTGGAAAAGGGCGCTTTCGCGAGCAGCCAGTTCGTCCATATGGGCATAGAAAAAGTCGCCGCTTATACCGGCAAAGTTGACGATATCGGCTTCGGTGACGGTGCGCCGAGCAGTGGTTAGCGTTTCGCCGATAGCCAGCTCTTCAAAATATTTTCTGAAGGGGTGTACTTTAGAGGAGGGTTGGGCGGCTCCAGGCATCCACTCATTGCAGATGGCCGTCAGCATGGTTGGGGTACCTTGTAGGGCTGTGCGCTGCATGTAACGCAGCAGGCCGCGAAGACCGCCCAGCTCTTCGCCTCCTCCGGCTCGTCCAGGGCCTCCGTGCACCAGGTGGGGCAGTGGAGAGCCGTGGCCTGTGTTTTCCTGGGCACATTCCCGGTTGAGCACCAGCAAGCGACCATGGTAGGCGGCTGTACCCAGTACAACGGTGCGGGCTACCTCGGCATCGGTGGTAACCAGAGATCCGACAAGGCTGCCCCGACCCATTTTAGCCAAGCAGATGGCCTCGTCTAGATCCCGATAAGGCATGACTGTGTTTACCGGCCCAAAAGCTTCTACCTCGTGAGGGGCTGTGTGCTCGAACGGGTGGGCACAGTAAAGCAGGGTAGGTGGGAAAAAGGCCCCGCGTTCAACGTCAGCTTCAACAACAGGAAACTCGTCCTGCCAGCCGCCGCAGAGGATCTCGCCTGCTGCAGCCAGCTCCTCCAGGCGCGTGCGCACTTCAGTTACCTGGTCGCGACTTACCAGCGGACCCATCTGGACGCGCTCGCTGGCAGGGTTGCCTACGGCCACGTTGCGCAGGCGAGCCGATAGTGCTGCCAGCACCGCTTCTGTTTTTTCGATCGGTACTAAGGTGCGCCGGATGGCCGTGCAGCGCTGACCGGTTTTAATGGTCATTTCTCGGACGACTTCTTGAATGAACAGCTCAAACTCCGGCATCTCTGGCGTAACATCTGGGCCGAGCATAGAGAAATTGAGCGAGTCGGCTTCAAGATTAAAGCGGACTGCTTCGCGCAGCACCGTAGGATGGCTTTTAAGACGCAGGCCTGTTTCTGCTGAGCCGGTAAAGGTAACCACGTCTTGGCCTGTCAGGTGATCGAACAAATCCCCCACGTTTCCACAGATGAGCTGCAGAGCACCTTCAGGCAACAGACCGGAGTCTAGCATGGCGCGAACGATGCGCTCGGCCACATAGGCTGTGACCGAGGCGGGCTTGATAATGGCGGGCATGCCGGCTAAAAGCGTGGGCGCAAGCTTTTCAAGCATGCCCCAGCAGGGAAAGTTGAAGGCGTTGATGTGCACGGCCACGCCTTCAAGGGGCACCAGCAAGTGGTGCCCTATAAAGGTACCACCTCGTGAGATGGTCTCTGGCTCACCATCCAGCAAAAAGCGCTCGTTGGGCAGTTCGCGGCGGCCTTTGCTGGCATAAACGAAAAAGGTGCCAATCCCGCCGTCAATGTCGAGCCAGGCATCTTGCCGCGTAGCGCCTGTGGCCTGGGAAAGCTGGTAAAATTCTGCTTTACGTTCTGAGAGGTAAAGCGCCAGGGCTTTAAGCATGCGGGCCCGTTCGTGAAACGTCATCTTGCGCAGATTGGGCCCGCCAACGCTGCGGGCATAGTCCAGCATGCCTTTGAAATCCAGTCCTTCGCTGGAAATTTCCGCAATGGGTTCCCCCGTAACGGCGTGGTAAACGAGACGGCCTTCTCCTTGCGGCGTATGCCAGCGTCCCTGGGCAAAGCTCTGAATTTTTCCGAGGTAGATTGTTTTTTCCATGGCGTGTGGTGGATTGCTGCTTGAAGGATCAAACACGTTCGATTATGGTCGCCATGCCTTGGCCGACGCCTACGCAAAGGGTGCATAGCGCATAGCGTTCCTGGCGTTGCTCCAGTTCGATAGCGGCGGTCAGGATCAGTCGGGCACCGGTCATCCCTAAGGGATGGCCCAAAGCAATGGCGCCGCCATTGGGGTTTAGACGAGGGTCTTCGGCATCCAGGCCCCACTCCTGCAAGCAAGCTAAGACCTGAGCGGCAAAAGCCTCGTTAAGCTCGATAACGTCTACGTCGTCGAAGCTTAGCCCGGCTCGTTGTAGAGCACGGCGGCTGGCTTCTACAGGCCCAAGGCCCATAAAGCGGGGCTCTATGCCAACTACAGCGGTGCTGACCAGTCGGGCTTTTGGGGTTAGGTTGAAGCGCCGGAGGGCTTTTTCAGAAGCCAGCAGCAAAGCACAGGCGCCGTCGTTGAGTCCTGACGAATTCCCGGCCGTGACGGTACCGTTTGGGCGAAACGCAGGTGGCAGCTGGGCCAGTGCTTCCGGCGTGGTGTCTGGCCGAATATGTTCGTCCTCTACAATGTGTCGCGGAGGCGCTTTGGGCTGGGGTGCTTCGACAGGTGCGATCTCCAAAGCCAGTCGGCCGCGCTTTTGGGCTATAGCTGCTTTTTGGTGGGAACGATAGGCAAACCAGTCTTGGGCCTCGCGGGGGATATGGTAGCGCTCAACCAAGTTTTCGGCCGTGCATCCCATTGGTTCGGCGCCATAGCGTGCTGCCATTTCGGGGTGTACAAAGCGCCAACCCAGGCTCGTGTCGTAGAGTTCGACGTCGCGTCCAAAAGGACGGCTGGCTTTGGAGAGCACAAACGGCGCTCGCGTCATGTGCTCAATGCCGCCGGCCAGGAATAAGTCCCCCTCTTCCAGTCTGATGGCTCGCGCGGCTTCTACAACGGCACTCATGCCGGAGGCGCAGAGTCGGTTGATGGTCACCCCCGGTACGCTAGGCGGCAATCCAGCCAGTAACAGGGCCATTCGGGCTACATTGCGGTTATCTTCACCGGCCTGATTGGCGCAGCCCATATACACATCGTCGATGGCAGCTGGATCGATTTGTGGGTGCCGGTTCATTAGGGCGCGTAGCACATGAGCAGCGAGGTCGTCGGCCCGTACGGTAGCCAGTGCGCCTCCTAGGCGGCCGATGGGCGTACGGACACCATCCACGATGTAAGCTTCACCCATTGTAAGCGGAGTCTAAAAGCGCTTCCGAAAGAAGAAAGTTATTCGTGAGGCTGTTTTGTGCGGTACACAGTGCCCCGAATAAAAGCAACACGGCTACCATCAGCGCGGGTGATGACCACGTCGTAAAGGGCTATGCGGTGGCCGTCGGAAACCTCTTCCGCTACGGCCGTTAGCACCTCGCCTGCATGGACAGGCTGGGCATAGAAGACCGTGCTTTCTAACGTGAGGGTCACCAGACCGCAAGTGTTTGAGGCAAAAGCCAGGGCGCTGTCAGCCAGGGCATAAGCAATAGCGCCATGTGCTACCGCAAAGCCGTTCAGCATTTCCTCGCGTACGGTCATGCGTACAACGCAGCGACCTGGAGCGACCGACACCACTTCAATTCCTAGCCATTGACTAAAGGCATCGCGGGCCATCATTTGGGCCACAATGCGTTCTGTCTGCTCCTGGGACACATTCATAAAAGCATGGCTCATCAACTGGTTTAGTTTTATTCAAAAAAGCGGCGGCCTTTTTGTTGCATTTGTCGCCACAGGGGACTGGGCCGGTAGCGGTCTTCTCGGTAAGTTGCATAGAGGGTTTCCATCCAGTGGAGTACGGTTTCTATGCCCAGCTCGTCGGCCCAGTGCAACAGGCCTTTAGGGTAGTTTACCCCTAAAGTCATGGCCCGGTCAATGTCGGTTGGTGAGGCAATACGCCAGAAGACAGCGTCGGCAGCTTCGTTGATCAGCATGGCCAAAACGCGTTCGAAAATTTGTTGTCCAAGCTTTGCATCTGGGGTAGGGGCTGGGTTTTGCGCCCCCTCTCGGTAGTCGTAAAAGCCGATCCCGGTTTTTCGACCCAGTCGTCCGGCTTCAACAAGGCGCTGCTGGATAAAGGAGGGCCGGTAGCGGGGTTCATAGAAGAAGGCTTTCCAGAGCGTTTCGGTCACCTTGTAGTTAATGTCATTGCCGATAAGGTCCATGAGCGCAAAGGGTCCCATGCGAAAGCCACCCAGCGTGCACAGAGCCCAATCGATTGTGGGCACATCGGCAATGCCCTCTTCAAGCAGGCGCAGCGCTTCGCCATAGAAGGGGCGGGCAATACGGTTGACGATAAAGCCTGGGGTATCGCGGGCAATAACCGGCGTCTTCCCCCAATTTTCCATAAGCGTGCAGGCGCGCGCAACAATTTCGGGAGCGGTAGCAAGACCAGGTACGACTTCGACAAGCGGCATGAGGGGAGCTGGATTAAAAAAATGCAATCCCAGCACGCGTTCTGGATGATGGCAGGCTGCGGCAATGGCCGTGACCGAAAGGGATGAGGTATTGGTAGCCAGGATGGCCTCGGTAGTTACCCATCGTTCTAGTTGAGCAAAAAGCGTTTGTTTAGCCGATAAATCTTCAACAATAGCTTCAATGAGGAGGCTGCAGGAACGGAATGGCTCCAGGGTGTCGGTCAAAAACGTGATGCGGCGTAGCGTTTCAACTTCCTGGCCAGGGGCGAGCTGCCCTTTTTCGACCAAGCGGTGCAGCATGCGCTCGAGGTAGGCTTGGGCTTCTTCGAGTGCCTGTGGGCGGATGTCGTAGAGCAAGACGGGATGTCCAAAGCTTGCCGCCACTTGGACAATCCCGCGTCCCATGGTACCTGCACCGATAACACCTATAGTAGGTAAGGACATAGGACATAAGGGGCTGGGGGCTACTGTCCCTGAAAGACAGGCTCACGTTTTTCAAGGAAGGCCGCTACGCCCTCCTGATAATCCCGCGTGCGACCAGCTTTAGCTTGAAGTTGGGCTTCCAGTTCGAGCTGGACGTCTAAGTTGTTGGCAAAGGATTGGTTGAGCGCGTGCTTGATCATGCCCAGAGCTCGCGTTGGCATGGTAGCCAGCCTGCGGGCCAGTTGCAGTGCTTCTGCCATTAGCTTTTCGGGAGGGCATACGCGGTAAATCAAACCCATTTCGAAGGCTTCTGTGGCAGTTAGTTTCTCGGCCAGCATGGTTAACGCCGTGGCCCGAGCCAGACCAACCAATCGGGGAAGCAGGAACGTGCCGCCGCTGTCGGGGATGAGGCCGATGCGCGCGAAAGCCTGGATAAAGGTAGCATTTTCGGCGGCAATTACGAAGTCGCAAGCCAGTGCGATATTGGCACCGGCGCCGGCTGCGGCCCCATTGACAGCAGCGATGAAGGGCTTTTCGGTATAACGGATGAGGCGGATAAGGGGGTTGTACTGCGTGCGCACGATTTCCCCTAAGTCTGGCGCGGCTTTGCCTTCATGGGGAAGCACGGCCTGCAGGTCTTGTCCAGCGCAAAAGGCTCGGCCGGCACCGGTGAGTACTACCGCCCGCACCGATGCCTCTTCGGCCAGCCGGTGCAACGCTTGCAACGCCTCTTCAGCCATGGGTCGGTGAAAACTGTTCAGGACCTCGGGCCGATTGAGGGTCAACGTGGCCACACCGGCGTCAACATCGAGGTTAATGAAGCGATAAGCCATGGTTATGCAGCATTGAAAGCGGTTCCCGGAATAAGTTACCAAGAAACGATGAAAACGGAAAGCCCACCAGGTTGCTTTTTGCCTTTGGTTGCCTTGAAGAAAAGGCGCGGGTTATGTTATTATAGAAGCGCTTCCAGCTTTTGTTTGCATTAAGGGAAGAGAAAATTAAAGCCATTTAGTCAGAATGGATGTTGATGCGCTAAGACGGGAGCAGCTGGTGCAGACGGGTTGCATGCAGTATCTGTTTGGGATAGGGGGTAATGCGCTTGAATTCTAGTAACGGGGAGCGTGCACATGCATTCCCGTACGTTTTTGCCGTTAGGGCGGCTTGGCTGTTTCCAAAACCCAGCCTTGGAGGAAGCGGCGTTTCTCCGGCTTGGGCGCATCGCAGCGGCCATGGGGTCGCCTTTAGCCTTTTAAAATTAAAGACTAAGGAAAATCAACATGCTGCGTGATGAATGTTTCTTGGTACTGGGCGGTGCCGGTTTGGTAGGTTCTCAGATCGTTCGCGAAGTTGCTCGGCAGCTTCAGCCGAAAAAAATTGTGGTTTCCAGCCTCTATGAAACCGAGGTTGAGGAATTCCTGGCTGAAGTGCGCCAAGAGTTTCCGGGGATCGATTTTGTGGGGGTTTGGGGCAACGTGTTTGTGCGGGAAGCCTTTCGAGAGTCTTCGCGGGAGGAGTTGCTCAAGGATCCCGAATGTCGCGAAGCCCTGTATGAAGACTTGTTTGGGGATTTTCAGGCTGCCTATGAACGATCGGTCCTGGTGCGCCTTATTCGTACCTATTGCCCGGACGTTATTGTGGATTGCATCAATACCGCTACGGCACTGAGTTATCAGGACGTCGAGCGTATCAGCCTCAAAACCCACGAGGCGCTTAAACAATTACAGGAAACGCCAGAAAATCCGATGGTGCAGGAGCAGCTTACCCAGGATGTGGGCATGCTGCTGATTTCTCAAGCTACATTGCAGCTTATTCGCCATGTTCGCTTGTTGCACCAGGCAATGTGTGAAGTGGGTACCCGGCTGTACATTAAGGTGGGGACGACAGGCACAGGGGGTATGGGCTTGAACATCCCGTATACCCATAGCGAGGACCGACCAAGTGTACAACTCATGGCCAAAACAGCCATGGCTTTTGCCCATACAGGCTTGCTGTTTCTTATGGCGCGTACCCCAGGTGGACCCTTGGTTAAGGAAGTAAAGCCGGCTGCCATGATTGGCTATCGTCGGGTTGCCTTGCAACCGGTACGACATCGTGGAAAGCCACAGTTCGTTTATGAAGGGCGGGTAGTGCTGCTGCAGGATCGCTTGGCGCTTCGGGAAGACCCATGCCAGTATCAAAAAAAAGGTGAACTTATGATGGCTGGCGTGGATACGGGAGAGAACGGCTTTTTTGCCCGGGGCGAATTTGAAACCATTACGCACATCGGCCAAATGGAATTTCTCACACCCGAAGAAGTGGCTGAGCAGGTAGTACTGGAGATTAAAGGCAGCAACACCGGGCACGACATCATTGCGGGCATTGACAGTAACGTTATGGTGCCCAGCTACCGGGCTGGTGTCTTGCGCCACACGGCCTTGCGCCGATTACGCCAGCTTGAAAAAGAATCAAACACGCACAGCGTGGCTTTAGGCCAGCTAGGACCGCCTGAACTTTCTAAATTGCTTTATGAAGTTTACTTGCTTAAGCTAACGTATGGGACGTTGAAAGCCGTCTGTCAGGCGTCGGCTGCGGAGATAGCGCAGGTGGTCTTTCGTTTTCTGGGTGAGCATCCGGAGTTGTGCAACCAGATTATCTCGATTGGCGTGCCTGTCTTGACGCCCGATGGCCAGCAGCTTATTCGTGGACCATTTATTAACATTCCAGAAAGCATCTATGATACCGTGGACGTTACGCCAGAGGCTGTTGACCGCTGGGCCCGCAAAGGTTGGGTTGACCTGCGGCCGGTGAATATGCAACGATGGCAGGAGCGTTTTACGCGCATGATGGCAGCCAAGCCGTTTTTGCACACGCAAGGCACGGCTTCAATTACCCGTACCACCTATTTGCACGATACGATTGAGATCGGGGAAGTAGTGGCCTGGATCTTTGCCAACGAGGAGGGCGGCTATCGCATTAAGTAGCTTTAAAGTACTCAAAAGGCTGACGACAGGCTTCGCAGAAGAAGAGCGCTTTGCAAGCGGTTGCGCCAAAGGCACTAATCTGGCGGGTTTGTTCAGAGTTACAAAACGGGCAGGGAATCGGCAGGGTTTGGACGCTGCTAAAAACGGGCAGGGGAATCAAGTCTGGTGCTGTCGCTGCATGGGCTGGCGGAGGGGCAATGCCGTAGGCGCGGAGCTTGTTGCGAGCCTCTTCGGTCATCCAGTCGGTCGTCCAGGGTTCCTGAAACACTTTGCGCACGATCACCTGTTGGAAACCCTGTTGTTGGAGGATGCGCACGATCGCTTCCTCAATTGCTTGGATGGCCGGACAGCCGCTGTACGTTGGGGTAATCTCTACTTGTACGGTGTCGCCTTCCAAGTGCACGTGGCGCACGATGCCCAGTTCTACGATATTCAAGACAGGAATCTCGGGGTCTTGAACTTCTGCGAGCACGTTGAGCACTTCGGCTGTTGTCATGGCGTTACCACTTAGCATCTGGATAAGCGCGAGGGAGAAATTGCATTTCGGCCAGCAAGTGGCCCAGATGCTCGGTGTGATGGCCTCGGCGTCCCCCTGTAGCCCTGTAGGGGGAGGCTTCCGGAATGCTTAGGGTAGCTTGCTGAATTACGCTTTCAACCTGGATTTTCCATTGCGGGTAAAGGGCTGCCATATCGGGGGCAATGGAGGAGGCCATGAGCACGCGCAACGTGTCGTCCACTTCAAAAAGCTCGCCTGTGTATTCCCACAAGACGTTTAGGGCTCGTTGTAGGCGGTAGTGGCTTTCTTCGGTTCCTTCGCCTAAGCAGTGCATCCATGTACGGCTGTGGCGTACGTGATAGGTTAGTTCCTTATGGGCTTTGGCTGCTATCCCGGCTAAGGGTTGGAAGCGACTTGTACGCAGCGCTGCAAAGAGCAAGTGGGCGTAGACGGAAAACAGAAACTGTCGCGCGATGGTGAACGCAAAGTCTCCTCGTGGGAGTTCAACCAGGTGCACATTGTAAAACTCCAGCACGTCGCGGCGAAAGGCCAGGTCATCGGCTGTGCGGCCTGCGCCTTCGATTTCGCCAGCCAGCGTAAGCAACGCTTCAGCATGCCCCAGATAGTCCAGGGCCAAGTTAGCCAGTGCAATATCTTCTTCGAGATAGGGGCCGTGGCCACACCACTCCGACAGGCGATGTCCTAAAATAAGGGCATCATCGCCCAGGCGCAGCAGGTAGACAAAGAGCGCTTTTCGGACAGTTCCTTCTAAGGTAGGTTCCATGAAGGGTTAAAGGTTCTGTATGCCGTGCGGTACTTTGTAAAACAAGGGATGTCGGTAGGGTTTATCGTCGGCTGGGTCAAAAAATGGCCCTGTATCTTCAGGCCGTGTAGCGTGAATGGCATCGGTGGGTACAACCCAAAGGCTGACCACAGGTCCACGTCGGGCGTAGACGTCGCGGGCATGCTGCAACGCCATTTCTGCGTTTGCTGCGCGGATGCTGCCGGCATGCTCATGGGGGGCGCCGCTGCGCGGCTGCACAAACACTTCCCAGAGCCTTAATCCATTTGTCTCTTCAGGCATGGCTGACTGAGGGGGCTTGCTGGGTGGCATATTTGCGGGCATAGGCTTGAGCGGCTGCACGCACCCAGGCTCCTTCTGCATATGCAGCCCGGCGTGCCTCCAGCCGTTCCCGGTTACAAGGACCGTGGCCGCGGATAACGCGCCAGAATTCATCCCAATCGATTGGTCCGATGCACCAGTTGCCCGTCGTTTCATCATAGTGCAGTTGTGGATCGGGCAACGTCATGCCCAGAGCCAAGACTTGCGGGACGGTAATGTTAACAAAGTGCTGGCGCAGCTCATCGTTGGTTTTGCGTTTTACTTTCCAGCGCAGCAGTTCGGCACTGTTAGGGGACTGATCGTCGGGCGGGCCAAACATCATCAGCGTAGGCCACCACCACCGGTTAATGGCGTCTTGAAGCATTTGCCGTTGTGCTGGCGTGCCTTGGGCCAGCACCACACAAATCTCGTAGCCCTGACGCTTATGAAAAGCCTCTTCTTTGCAAATGCGGATCATAGCGCGGGCATAAGGTCCGTAGGACGATTTGGCCAGCATCGTCTGGTTTACGATGGCCGCACCATCTACAAACCATCCAATTACGCCTACATCAGCCCAGGTAAGCGTAGGGTAATTAAAAACGTTGGAATATTTTGCCTTACCTGCGAGCAGGTCCTGGATTAGCGCTTCGCGATCCACACCTAAGGTTTCGACGGCACTGTACAGATAGAGGCCGTGGCCGGCTTCGTCCTGTACCTTGGCTAACAGGGCCATCTTGCGACGCAAGGTCGGCGCCCGCGTGATCCAGTTCCCTTCTGGAAGCATGCCCACAATTTCGGAGTGCGCATGCTGCGATATCATGCGGATGAGCTGCTGGCGGTAACGATCGGGCATCCAGTCGCGCGGCTCGATCTTTTCCCCTGCAGCAATGCGGGCCTCAAAGGCTTGAAGCTGTGCGTCCATATGAAACCGCTTCCGAATAGATAAAAAATGCTAACCCTATGAGCGATTTTCCAACAAACGTTGCCATATTTTAAAACAATGCGAAGATAATTTGCATGTAGTATGAACTGGTTAGGAGGCAAGGGGTTCCTGTACAGGAGAAGTCTAAGCTGCGTTGCGTAGTCGGAGGTCACCGTACTACCTTAATACAGGTGTGCAAGTAACGGTTTGGGATTAACGCTGATGGCCACAGCACGGGAGGAAAAAGCGGTTGGACAGACGCCGCTGATGCGGCAATACCACAAAATTAAAGCCCGCTATCCGAATGCCATTTTGCTATTTCGGATGGGGGATTTTTATGAGACGTTTGAAGAGGATGCGCATATCGTCAGCCGGGTGCTTGGGATTACGTTAACCAAGCGGGCCAATGGCCAGGCAGCCGAGGTGCCTCTGGCGGGTTTCCCATATCACGCATTGGATAACTACCTACCTAAGCTGGTACGAGCAGGGTATCGGGTGGCCATTTGTGAACAGCTTGAAGATCCTAAACTGGCCCGCAAGGTTGTTAAGCGTGATGTGGTTGAGGTGGTTACGCCGGGTGTATCCTTTCACGAGCACTTGCTGGATCCCAAGCGGGCGAACTACTTGGCAGCCGTAGTCTGGGGTAGCGAGCGCAATGAACGAGATCAAGTAGGCTTTGCTTTTTTGGATGCTTCAACCGGCGAGTTTTCGGTAACTGAGGTGCCTGCCCACCGCCTTGAGGAGTTGTTGCAAACGATCAATCCCGCTGAAGTTCTTGTCGATAAACGTCAGCGTGAGCGCTTGCAAGGTGTTAAGGGAATCTCGTTTGTACTAACGCCCCTTGAAGATTGGGTTTTTGGTTTTGAGTATGCCTATGAGGTTTTGCTTCGGCATTTTAAAACGCACTCGCTCAAAGGCTTTGGGGTTGACGATTTGCGTTTGGGATTGCGGGCTGCAGGAGCTGCGCTGCACTACCTGAGCGAAACGCAACAGGGCCGCCTGCCGCATGTGCGTCGCCTGACGCGCTATGCGAGCGACGAGTTCATGGTGCTCGATCCGCAAACAAAGCGTAACTTAGAGCTCGTCGCGTCGCTGCAAGATGGCCGCCAGGAAGGATCACTGGTGCAGATCCTTGACGAGACACTTACACCGATGGGGGGGCGTCTGCTGCGGCGTTGGCTATTGCGACCGTTGAAAAACGTCCGCCAGATCGAGAAACGTCTCGATGCAGTCGAAGCTTTGGTAAGAGATCACCGGCTGCGGGAACGCCTGCGGGAAGAATTGCGCCAGGTCGGGGATTTGGAGCGGCTGGCCGCGCGCGTCTGTACCGGTCGGGCTACGCCGCGCGATTTAATGCACCTGCGCCTGACCCTTGAGCAAATCCCCTCGATTAAGCAAGCTTTGTCCAATGTTGCTTGCGATACGCTGCGCCGCCTGGCCGAGCAGCTCACAGTGTGCGCTCAAGTGGCCGAGCGCATTCGGCAAGCTCTTGTGGACGACCCTCCGGCTACTATAGGTGAAGGAGGCGTAATCCGCGACGGTTTTTGTCCTGAACTTGATGAATTGCGTGAGATTGCCCGCTCGGGGAAAGACTTTGTTGCACGCTTGCAGCAAAAAGAGATCGAACGCACAGGGATTCCCTCGCTTAAGGTGGGCTTTAACAAAGTATTTGGCTACTACATTGAAGTCACCAACACGCACCGTCACAAGATCCCAGCACACTATATTCGTAAGCAAACGCTTGTCAATGCCGAGCGCTACATTACTCCTGAACTTAAGGAGTACGAAGAAAAGATTCTTTCAGCCGAAGAGAAGATAGCCGGTCTGGAGGCCGAACTGTTTAATCGGTTGCGGCTTGAAGTAGCCGAGGCGACGGCCGAGCTGCAACTGAACGCCTCGCTACTGGCGATGCTGGACGTGTTTTGTAGCCTGGCCGAGGTGGCCTATCGTTACAGCTATACGCGTCCTGAACTTCATGAAGGCACTGAATTGCTCATTGAAGAAGGGCGTCACCCCGTCGTTGAGCGCACATTGCCCCCCGGAGAACCATTCATCCCCAACGACATCTACCTAGACACCGCCTCGCAGCAAATCCTCATCATTACCGGCCCCAATATGGCCGGCAAGAGCGTGGTGCTGCGTCAAACAGGATTGATTGTACTCCTGGCCCAGATTGGCTCGTTTGTCCCGGCTCGACGTGCACGCATCGGTATAGTTGATCGCATCTTTACCCGTGTAGGGGCATCAGATAACCTGGCTGCCGGAGAAAGCACGTTTCTTGTAGAGATGAACGAGACCGCAAATATTCTCAACAATGCCACGCCGCGTTCGCTCATTTTGCTTGATGAGGTGGGGCGAGGTACCTCAACCTTCGATGGACTATCGATCGCTTGGGCCTTGGTAGAGTACCTGCACGAGACGCCCTCGGTAGCAGCCCGCACGTTGTTTGCCACGCACTATCATGAGCTAAACGAACTGGCCGAGCGTCTGCCGCGCGTAAAGAACTACCGCGTGCAGGTAGAAGAGCACGAAGGCAAAGTGATTTTTCTGCATAAGCTTGTGCCGGGTGGAGCTGACCATTCTTACGGGATTGAAGTTGCACGTATGGCCGGGTTGCCCGAACCGGTGATTCTACGCGCTCGTGAAATTCTGCAACACCTGGAAGCGCAGCACCTGATGGTTGAAACTCCCATCGGTGATGGCGGACAGGCAGCAGGTGCGCCACAGCGCGTTCGCGTTCCAACTGGACCTAGCCCTTGGCAGTTGTCGCTGTTCTCAACAGCGTTGCCTGATCCGGTAGCGGAAGCGCTCAAAGAGCGCTTACGTCGTATTGATCCCAACCGGCTTACCCCTATTGAGGCCTTGCTTTTAGTAGATGAACTTAAGCGTTTGGTTATGCAGCATGATTCGTGACTTTTTAGGTGCGTATCCTCGCTTTGATGCAACGAATTTTATCGCACCCAATGCAGTTGTCATTGGCGATGTAACTCTGGAACCCTATGCCAGCATCTGGTTTGGTGCCGTAGTGCGGGCCGATGTAAACTGGATTCGCATTGGTGAGGCCGCAAACATTCAAGACGGTGCCGTCATTCACGTAACGCGCGGTACAGCTCCTGTGCAAGTCGGCCCGCGTGTTACGGTAGGGCATGCCGCTGTGCTTCACGGCTGCACGGTAGAGGAGAACGTGTTGATTGGCATTGGTGCTTGATGGGGCGGTAATTGGGCGTGATAGCCTGATTGGTGCGCGGGCGCTTGTGACTCCGGGTATGCAGGTTCCACCGCGGTCATTGGTACTGGGCGTGCCAGGCAGGGTGGTGCGTACGCTGCGCGATGATGAAGTGGCCCATATCGCCCGCTATGCGCAAAACTATTTGGAGTATAGTGCCATTTACCGAGGTGTTTGGCAACCGGAGCGCAACCCATTTTACACTCCCCGTGGAAACTCCCCTTAGCCGATCGGGTTAGCGCAGCCCGCAATAGGCATCACCGGTTAGGAAAATGTTATGCGTATCCTGATTTTAGGTAGTGGAGGACGCGAGCATGCGCTTGCCTGGGCCTTGGCGAAAAGTCCGCAGCAGCCAGCGCTGTTCATCGCACCGGGTAATCCCGGCACAGCGCAGTTGGGGACCAACATACCCATTGCGGCTACGGATGCAGCTAACCTACGCAAACTGGTGCGTGAGCAGCGAATCGACCTGGTCGTTGTCGGTCCGGAACAGCCGTTGGTCGAAGGGGTGGCCGATGCCTTGCGTGCTGAAGGGGTGAAGGTGGTCGGTCCTTCAGCAGCGGCAGCCCGTTTGGAAGGCAGCAAAGCCTTCGCCAAAGCTTTCATGCGGCGGCACGGCATTCCGACGGCACCGCATCGAACATTTAACGCCGAGCAGCTCGACGAGGCGCTGACGTACGTCGCAAAGCATCCAGAGCCGCTGGTTGTCAAGGCCAGTGGTTTGGCAGCCGGGAAAGGTGCTGTTGTGTGCGCTACGCGTGAGGAAGCTCAGCGCGTGTTGCGTTGGATGCTCAATGAGGAGGGCCTAGGTAAAGCAGGTAAGGAAGTAGTCATAGAAGCTTTCCTGGAAGGCGAAGAGGCCAGCGTATTTGCCCTTACCGACGGTCATGACTACGTACTGCTGGCACCGGCGCAGGACCACAAGCGCATCGGGGAAGGAGATACAGGTCCGAATACCGGTGGTATGGGGGCTTATGCTCCTGCACCGGTTGTGAGCGAGGCTGTGCTGGAGCGTGTAGCCCGGGAGATCGTCGAGCCGGTACTTGCAGGTATGGAGGCCGAAGGCCATCCCTACCAAGGAGTGCTCTATTGTGGGCTAATGGTTACGCCCGAAGGGCCTAAGGTGGTAGAGTTCAACTGCCGTATGGGTGATCCAGAAGCGCAGGTTGTGTTGCCGGTAGCCGAAGTTGACTGGGTAGACGTATTTGAGCGGGTGGCTTCAGGCCGGCTGGCGGGTTTTGTCATGCCGTCAGTACGCAAAGCGGCAGTCTGTGTGGTATTGGCCTCCGAAGGCTACCCCGGAACCTATCGCACGGGGTATCCTATCTATGGGCTTGAAGGCGCCGAAGCCTTGCCGAACGTCGTAGTGTTTCATGCCGGCACGCGTCGCACAGAAAATGGCCAACTGGTGACCCAGGGGGGGCGGGTGCTAGGGGTGACGGCAATTGGGGCTACGTTAGCGGAGGCCCTGCAACATGTCTATGCCGCTGTCGAACAGATTCACTTTGAGGGTCGATACTTTCGCCGTGACATTGGCCAAAAAGGCCTGGTGCGCTTGGCCATGTTGGATGCTTAGCCTCTGGGGCATCGCTGCCGGGCCGGCGAAGGCACAGACCGACCTGCCAGACTCACTGCAATGGGCGCTGGTAGCAACTTTTGTACAGGCACGAGCGCTTGCTGTAGATCTGCAAGGGCATCTCTATGTTGCCGACGCCGGTCGTCATGTGATTGTGCGCCTTTCGCCAGACCGGCAGGCTGAAGCGATACTGGGTGGACCAGGCAGCGGTCCGGGTCAGTTCGACACCCCTGTAGCCCTGCACGTTGGGGGTGGATTAATGCTCTGGGTGGCTGAGGCTGGCAATCACCGCCTGCAACAACTGACTTGGCAAGGCGCTCCCCTCGAAGTTGTGCCTTTACCCGAAGGTATAACGCCCGAGGGAATTTATGCTCAGGGGCGACACCTATGGGTGCTGGATGCCAAAGGAGCGGCTTTGTGGAAACGCCTGTCCGATGGCCGCTGGCAAAAGATTGCCCAGATGGCGCATCAGCCCGTTGCCCTAACGCCAGGTCGTAGGGGACAATTGTTGGTAGCCGAGGCCGGACAAAACAGGGTGCTGGCCTACGATGCCTTAGGAATCTTGGAGCGTCCTTGGATCGAAGGACTTCCGGCTACTCCCCGGGCCCTGACGTCCCGGGGCGATACGCTGTGGATGGTACTCGACCGACGCCTCTACCGTTACACGCCCGGGGCAGGCCTTGAAGAATGGCAAACCACGATGCCGGATGTTATAGGCATCGCCGTACATCGAGGGATCGTGTACGTGTTAACCCCTACGCACCTGTACCGGTCGCATCAGTTTAATACGCCCGGCCGCAGGTAAGCCGTCGTACTAAGAATCTCCGCGGTAAGTTTGTACTTACGTTTGGGTGTCAGCAGTCCAGCCCGTCGAAGTGCACGCATGCGGTCTTTTAAGCTACGCAGCTGAGCTTGCAGGTGTCGAAGATTGTCTTGAATCTGACGCTCAGCTGCCTTGAGGGCCAATTCTCCTACATCCGGTTTCATAGGTACCACACAACCTGAACTAATGGACAACGCTTGCTGCTTGCAGTAAAACAACATGCATGCCGGACTAGGGAGGCTTTGCCGTTTCTTGATGCAGGAGTCTGATTTTACGATATTCTGCGTAGGTAACACGGGGCCCGACGTTTTCAGCAAACCTTAATGCACGGTAGAGCTACTACCTCAACGGATCTTTTTGAAACCGAACAAAGGCGTTGTGCGGCGCACGTGCATACTGGTCGGGCTCGTTACGTTGCTGTGGACCACGGCGGCAGAGGGGCAACCTTTTCCGTTAGCGGGCATATGGCAAGATACCCTTACCGTAGGCACCACACGTGTCTTTGTGTTGCGTCCGTTCATACTACGGCATACGGTGCACGTCTGGCTGGACGGTACAGCGCTCGACAGCACAGCCTATCACCTCGATGCAGCACAAGGCGTGCTTGTACTGGCCGATAGTTTGCAGGGCCAGCAGCTCGTTGTGGCCTATCGTACACTGCCGTTCCACTTAGACCCGGTCTACCAGCGCTACGAAGCGGTGCCTTTTGTACCCAGGGTAGCAGCCAACAGGGCAGAACAACAAAAGACCCCTGCACCGGCAAGGCCGACCGCCAACTGGTCTGAACCATCCCTTAGCGTTGAGGGGCGTATCACGCGTGGACTGGTTACAGGAAACCGGCAGGACGTAACCATTGCCTCGGCCCTGCAGCTTGCGCTGCGGGGTGAAGTAACCGAAGGGCTTAAGCTCGAGGCTCTGCTTAGCGATGCTGATGTGCCGCTTAGCCCTGAAGGGACGACGCAGCGGCTGCGGGCCTTCGACCAAGTCTACGTACGACTTCAAAGTCGACATGGGCAGTTACAACTGGGAGACTATGAGTTTACGCTGGATAAGGCCCCGCTGACCACCGTGCGGCGTAAGCTACAAGGGGCCATGCTCGAAGCGCACCTTCCTGCCCAAGGGGTACTGCAAGGAGGAAGCATCCGGACTGCTGGTGCCGTAGCACGCGGTACGTACCGACGGCAGGTCATCGTGCCCATAGAGGGCGTTCAAGGACCGTATCGGCTAACAGGTACTGCAGGCGAGCCGTTCATTCTGGTGATCCCAGGCTCAGAGACCGTATACCTCGATGGCCAGCCGCTGGCTCGGGGTGTCGACTACCTCATCGATTATGCTACCGGTGAGCTAACCTTTACGGCACGACGGCTGATAACGGCTGAGCGGCGGATCAGTGTGGAGTTTGAATACACCACAGGGACAAATGCACGCACCTTTCTGGCTACCCAGGCCCATGTGGCATTCGGAACGCGACGACAACTGGGTTTTTTGGAAGCAACCTTTTTGCAGGAAGGCGATGGCCGCGCTTTTGGTCAAACCTTGGGCTTAACAGCCGCCGACTCTCTGGCCTTGCGCCTGGCGGGAGACGGGCTGGCTATGCGGAAGAGTGCCGAACCGGTCCCATTCGATCCCGAGGCTCCTTACGTCTTATATACCCGAGAAGTGCGTCAGCTTGCTGATGGCCTAATCGATACGGTGTACGTAGCGCTGCAGACCGCACCAGCGCCGGGCGAGGTAGTCTATCGTGTCACGTTTAGCTGGGTGGGGGTGGGCAAAGGGCGCTATGTGCGTGCCGGACAGACGATCAATGGTATTGCTTACGTCTATCGTGGACCAGGCCTAGGAGAGTACGAGCCCGTCCGGCTGCTGCCGGCACCCATGCTTCAACAAATGATGGGCTTACGGGCAGGCCTAAGGCCACTACCCAGACTGGTTTTCGAAGGAGAATGGGCACGCTCCCGCCATGATGCTAACCGCCTTTCGCCGCGTGATGCGGCCGATGATGTCGCCGATGCTTATCGTTTTCAGTTTCAGCTCGATACGTTGCGTATGCCTTGGGGAAGGATAACATTGGCTTGGCAACGGCAGCACCTTGGGGCACACTTTTCTGCATTTAGCCGCCTCGAGCCGGTCGAGTTTGCCCGTCGCTGGAATCTGGCCCTTCGGGATATGACAGAAAGCAGGGGTGTTTTTATGCAACCTGCTGCGCAGACGACCGACGAAGGCCAGCTTACCCTGCGCCTAAACGGTGGAAGTCAAATTGCTATTGAACTTGGGAGACTGCACCAGCAAGGAACATTCCGAGGATATCGGCAGGCACTCGGCTTTCAACTTGGGTCAACCGAGGTGGTGCAGGTGCGCTACCAGATCGAGCATATCCGAAGCAGGGACTGGGCGAAGGCCCAAAGGGGCCATTGGGTCCGCCAGGAAGGACGTTTGGCTATGCCCCTGCAAAAGGGCTGGATGCCCTACGTTGAAGTTGTGCATGAAGACCGTCGTCAGCGGCTGCAAGGGGCTGATTCATTAGCCGAAGGCGCTATAGCTTATGTGGGGTTGCAACCCGGCCTTTCTTGGTTACGCCCGAATCTTGAGGCAAACGTAGGTGTGGGGTGGCGCTGGGAGCAAGACGTTTGGGAAGGAAAGCGGCAGGCTGCCGGAAGGGCGTGGACTCTCGAATCGCGGCTGCACTATGCTCCGGGACAGCGATTCCGGACTGCGGTTGAGCTAGGTTACCGGCGTCGCCAGACACCGCCTCGTTTTGCAGCCCGTTATCCTTTAACTCAAACCATAGCCTTGCACTGGGACGGCTTGCTCCAGAGCGCTCGGCAGTTTGCCGGATTGAGCTGGCGCTATGCTGTGCGTAGCGAGCGCACCCCGATTTTGCAAGAAGTGTATGTGCGCACCGGACCTGAATTTGGCCAGTATGTGTGGATTGATTTTAACGGTGATGGCATGCCCCAGGTGGATGAATTTGTACCAGAGACGCTGCCGGATGAAGGGGTCTATGAACGGGTTTGGGTGCCGTCAGATACGCTTGCCGCAGCGACGGCGTTGGAGACCAGAGTACGGTTGGAGTTAATGCCTGGACGTCGATGGATAGGGTTGGAGCCGCTTACCTTAGTCACAACGCTGGAGCTTAACGATCGCAATGAGGATGCCAAGCTCGGGCGTCTTTACCTGCTGGATCCCTACCGTTTGCTCCGTCGCGCTACCACCCGTGAGGGCCGTTTGCGGGTAGCGCAGGAGGTATACCTCTGGCGATTGAATCCTAATTATGGTGCTGAGCTGACCGCCTCCGGCCTGCGCACGCTGGCCCGCCGGGCAACGGGATGGGAAGAGCGGCGCCGCTTCGACGGTCGCGTAAGCGTGCGCTATCGGATTGCAACACCCTGGCAGCTGGGACTCACGGCTGAAATACAGCACGACCGCCAGGTGAGCGAAGGATTTAGCGGTCGTACCTATCGCTTACTACAGCGGCGTCTTCGGCTTGAAGCTACGCATACTGTAGACGTGCGGTGTCAACTATCGGGCGCTATGGCGTTTAGCCAGGGTACTGAACACCGGGCAGGTTTGGCAGTATGGGTGCTACGTGTGCCGCTATCGGCTGAATTTTCTCAAACGAGGCAGGGACGTGTGCTGCTGCGCTTAGAGCCTGCCCATGTATGGACCCAAGGCGTCACACGAGGACTGGTCCGTTACCTGCTCAGCGAAGGCTTAGCTAACGGCTGGAACGTCATTGCGGGTGCCGATGTGCAGCGTGCGCTGGCTGGTAATTTACAACTCCTGCTCAGCTATCATGCCCGAGCCAGTGCCGGCGCACCGTTTCGCCATACCCTACGCCTGGAGCTTAGTGCGGTTTTTTAGCCTTACTCCAGCGTGAAAGCTACATAGCTATCACCGGAAGGCTCACCCCACTTGCCTCCTCCGGCGGCGATCACCACGTACTGCCGTCCATTAACTTCGTAAACAGCCGGGGTGGCATAGCCGGCAGCTGGTAACGCCGCTTCCCAAAGCAGTCGGCCTGTGTATTTGTCGAAAGCCCGGATTTTTCGATCGCAAGTAGCGGCAATAAACACCAGGCCCCCTGCTGTAACTACGGGACCACCATAGTTTTCGCAGCCGGTATGACGTAGTCCTTGTGCTGCCAGGGCTGGAATTTCTCCCAAAGGAATTTGCCAGACGATTTCTCCGCGGTCCAGGTTGATAGCGGTGAGCGTTCCCCAGGGTGGCGTGATGGCGGGGTAGCCTTCGGGATCAAGAAATTTGTTGTAGCCATCGTGCTTGTACGGCAGGCGAGCCAGTAGGACCGAGTCGGGCGGTGCATCAAGCGCACGGTCGCGTCCGGTAAGCAGAAATTCGGCTACGGCTTCAAGCGACCCTTGGCCGAGGTAGGCAAAGCCAGGCATACGGCCGCTACCGCTGCGCAAAAATGCCGCAAGCGAAGGCACGGTGTAGCGTTGCGCTAAACGGGCTTGCTCCAGCGAAGGGAATTCAGGCGGATTACCGCGAAGGTCTTCCCGATGGCAGCTGGCGCAAAACTGTCGGTAGATGTTGCGGCCACTCCAGCGGGCTTCACCTCGTGGAACAAGGCGAATGATCCAGGCCATCTCGTTGGCATTAACGTAAAGGTAGCCGGTTTCCGGGTCAAATGCTGCACCACCCCACTCACCTCCACCGTCTAGGCCTGGAAAGACGACTGTGCCCTCGAAACTGGGTGGCGTAAAAGGATGGCCGTAACGCAGGCGCTGGAGTTGAGCCCGTACAGCCTGGTAAGCTTCAGGGGTGCGGCGTGTAAGCAAAGTGTCATGAAAGTGGGTGCGAACAAAAGGCGGAGGCTTTCTGGGGATAGGTTGCGTAGCCGCCAGCTGCTCCCCAGGCACGTCCGAGGGGGGAATAGGCTGTTCGTCGATTGGGAAAAGGGGCGTACCTGTTTCACGTTCAAAGATAAACACATAGCCGTGTTTGGTAATCTGGGCTACGGCGTCGATAAGACGCCTGCCGCGCCGAAGGGTAACTAGCGTGGGCGGCGCGGGTAAGTCACGATCCCAAACGTCGTGGCGTACGATTTGATAGTGCCATAAGCGGCGACCTGTAGCGGCGTCCAGGGCCAGCAGCGTATTCGCGAACAAGTTGTCGCCCAGCCGATTGCCGCCATAGAAATCATAGGCGGCCGAACCCGTTGGAGCAAAAACGATGCCGCGTGCGGTGTCGAGGCTCAGCCCACTCCAGGCATTAGCTCCGCCCACGTACGTCCAGGCGTCGGACGGCCAAGTTTCGTAGCCAAATTCTCCAGGATGGGGAATCGTGTGAAAGCTCCAGCGCAAGGTCCCGGTGCGTACGTCAAAGGCGCGAATGTCGCCCGGCGCGGCCGGCAAGTCTTCCCCGACTGTGCTTCCGAGAATAAGCAGATCACGGTAAACAACGCCCGGACTGGTGGCCGTGATCGATAGGCTTTGGGGATCGCGACCTAAGCCCTGGCGCAAGTCAACTCGACCGCTATCGCCAAACGAAGCAATGGGACGACCAGTGCGCGCATCCAAGGCGTAGAGCCAGTGCTGGACCACCACAAAAAGCCGCCGGTCGTTTCCTATTTCATCTTGCCAATAAGCCAAGCCGCGGTTACGGAGCTTAGTGGTAGGTGCCTGGCCGTTGTGAGGGTCAAACTGCCAGAGCAAGCTCCCTGTAGCGGCGTCCAAGGCAATAACGCGCAGCCGTGGCGTGGTGGCATAAAGTACCCCATCGATGACGATGGGGTTACACTGCATCTCCGAGCCTGGAAAAGCGTCGCCGGTTTTATAGACCCAGGCCACGCGCAGGCGGTGCACGTTCTCCTGGTTGATTTGATCCAACGCCGAGTAGTGTAGAAAATCAGCGCTGCCGCCGTAGGCACTCCAGCTGCGATAACCCATCTCAGGCACTCGACGCGCCTCGATCTGGCAGCCCGCAAGCAAAAACAACCCTATTGCCCAGTACCAATGCACACCGGGCCTTTGGGGTATCTGGCGTACAAACTTACCCATAGGCCTTTTAAAGGATGAAACGGCCTAAAGGTAAGGTAATCTTCACTTTTGTCAAAAGGCTTTTGCGCTCTCTTGCAAAGAGTGCCTCCTGCTTCGGGCGTGTAAGCTTAGCTCGCTGCGGCCTCGACGCGTTCCAGGTCGCGTATCCCTTGTCGCACGTGTTCAGCAGAAGCTTCCAGCAATTGGCGCTCTTCTTCGGTGAGTTCCACTTCAATTACGGCTTCGACCCCCTTGCGTCCCAGGCGTACCGGCACCCCGATGAACAGATCCCGCAAGCCATACTGGCCGTTAACATAAGCGGCGCAAGGGAGAATACGACCTGAGTTTTTGACAATGGCTTCTACCATCTCGGCTGCTGCAGCGCCAGGCGCGTACCAAGCCGAAGTGCCCATGAGCTGAACGATTTCTCCACCACCAAACTTGGTCCGTTCGACGATTGCATCGATTTTTTCTTTGCTCAGCAATTGGGTGATGGGGATCCCGCTGACGGTGGTATAACGGGGTAGGGGGACCATGGAGTCGCCGTGCCCACCCATAAGCAGGGCTTGTACGTCGCGTACCGAAACGCCCAGTTCCAATGCGATAAACGTGCGGTAACGGGCTGTATCAAGTACTCCGGCCATGCCCATGACCCGGTGACTGGGGAAGCCGCTCGTCTTGTAAGCCACATAGGTCATTACGTCGAGCGGATTGGAAACCACAATCAGGATGGCATTCGGACTGCCTTTGACAAACTGTTCCGTGACAGAGCGGACAATCTTGGCGTTGATTGCCAATAGGTCGTCGCGGCTCATGCCCGGCTTGCGTGGCGAGCCGGCCGTGATGACGCAGATGTCGGAGCCTTCGGTGTCCTTATAGTCGTTTGTGCCAATAATGCGGGTATCGTAGCCGTGAATAGGTGCCGCTTGTTGCATATCGAGCGCTTTGCCCTGGGGCAGGCCTTGCACGATGTCGACGAGCACGATTTCGTCGACCATATCCTTGCGGGCGATACATTCGGCAACCGTGGCACCTACATTACCGGCACCGATGATGGTGACTTTCATGGCTGCTTTCAGATCAGGTTTATGGCTTTTATTACAGGAAAATAGCACGGAAAGGCCGAAAAAATAGTCTGACTTGTGTAAATTGCCGGCGAAGCCTTTACGTCAACTTTAAAGGTATGCGTGCTGTTTTGATGCGTGCCTCTGGGGGACCGGATGTGCTTTACCTGGGTGAATATCCAACTCCTACCCCTGGTCCCGGAGAGCTTTTGATTCGGGTGCGGGCAACCTCGGTGAATCGGGCCGACATTTTGCAGCGCGAAGGCAAATATCCCCCTCCACCAGGCGCCAGTCCCATTCTCGGATTGGATGTGGCCGGAACGGTAGTGGCCTTGGGGCCCGGCGTAACCGGTTGGCAGGTGGGCGATCGGGTTTTGGGCCTATTGGAAGGAGGCGGCTATGCCGAATATGCCGTGCTCCCTGCAGGTATGGCTATGCCGATACCGGACAACTTGTCGTTTGAAGAGGCTGCCGCAATTCCAGAAGTATTCCTAACCGCCTATCAGGCTCTGGTTTGGCTCGGGGAGCTTCAGGTCGGCGAACAGGTGCTGATTCACGCAGGCGCCAGTGGGGTAGGCACGGCAGCTATTCAGCTTGCCCGCCGGCTGGGCGCAAAGGTGCATGTTACCGCTTCAGCGGCTAAGCATGAAGCCTGTCGTGCTTTAGGTGCTGAAACTACCATCGATTACCATCGTGAAGACTTTGCTCTGCGTCTGCTGGAAGCCAGCGAAGGGCGAGGAGTCAACCTCATTTTAGATTTCATCGGTGCACCTTACCTGATACCTAACCTGCACTGCCTGGCAAGCGACGGCCGTATTGTGCTGCTGGCTACCATGGGCGGTAGCCGGGTCGAACCCTTCGACTTGCGCCTACTTTTCGCCAAGCGAGCCCGCTTAATAGCTTCTACGCTGCGCAACCGATCACGGGACTATAAGGTGCGCCTGACGCAGGAGTTTGCCGGGCGCTTTCTGAACGATTTTGCGGAAGGCCGGCTGCGGCCGGTGATCGATCGCATCTACGACTGGACCGAGGTGGCCGAGGCGCACCGGCGCATGGAGGCCAATTTGAACGTGGGCAAGATTGTGCTCCGCGTTTCGTAACCAGATGGTCGAAGTCGGACGCTGGGGGTTTGGGAAGGGGTAGGTTATCTTTTATAGACTTTTCTGTTGGAACAAACGCGTACCTGTCATGCCGGTCCATGTTGTTGCCAAGGTCGATGAGCTGGCCGATGGCCAGATGAAACAGGTGAAAGCGGGGGAGACGGAGCTGCTGCTGGTGCGGCTGGAGGGTCAGTTCTATGCGCTGGGAGCCCGTTGCACGCATTACGGTGCCTCCCTTGCTACAGGCGCGCTCCACGGCGAGCGGATTATCTGTCCCTGGCACCACGCCTGCTTTCACGCGAGAACCGGTGCGCATTTAGAGCCGCCGGGGCTGGACCATCTGCCGTGCTTTCCGGTGCGCATTGAGGGGGATCAGGTGCTTGTGCAACTGCCCGACAGGGTAGAAGGCCGACAGGTACCGGCACTGGTCCGGCGTGATCCGCAGGATGCGCGCACGTGCGTGGTCGTCGGCGCTGGCTGCGCAGGGGCTTATGCCGTCGAATCTATCCGGGCACAGGGCTTCAAGGGGCGGCTGGTTTGGGTGGCGGGTGGAGAGTTCCCGCCGATTGATCGGCCGAACCTGAGCAAGGAATATCTGGCGGGCGAGGCGCCTGAGGAATGGATGCCGCTGCGTGATCCATCGTTCTACGAAGCAGCGGACATCGAAGTGGTGCAGGGGCGTCCGGTAAGCGCACTGGACGCAGCAGCCAGGACCATCACGCTGGCTGACGGGGAAGTATTACACTACGATGAGGCCGTTGTGGCGCCGGGAGCCCGTCCGCGCCGGTTAGAAGTACCGGGTGCCGAACTGGAAGGCGTGTTCACGCTGCGTACGATTGAGGATAGCCGGGCCATTCGTGCAGCCGCGCAGCAGGCGCAGCGGGCGGTGGTCGTGGGGGCCAGCTTCATCGGCATGGAGGTCGCCCAGAGCCTGCGGCACCTCGGGCTGGAGGTGACCGTTGTAGCCCCTGAAGCAGTGCCGTTTGAGCGGACGCTTGGCGTAGAAGTGGGGCGCGTGCTACAGGCCCTGCACGAGGAAAAGGGCGTGGCTTTTCGTCTAGGGCACACCGTAGAGGCTTTTGAGGGAAAGGATCGGGTGCAGCAGGTCGTACTGGACGACGGCAGTCGCTTGGCGGCCGATCTGATTGTGGTGGGGGTAGGCGTGCAACCGGCTACGGATTTTGTGCAGGGCGTGCAGAAGGCGCCGGATGGCAGTATTCTGGTCGATGCCTACCTGCAGGCGGTGGACGGACTGTTTGTGGCCGGTGATGCGGCGCGGTTTCCAGACTGGCGCACGGGGACCCCGATCCGGATCGAGCACTGGCGGCTGGCTGCGCAGCATGGGCGACTGGCCGGCGCCAATGCGGCCGGCGCACGTCGCCGCTATCAGGGCGTTCCGTTCTTCTGGACGCGGCAGTTTGGCATGAGCCTGCAATACCTGGGGTACGTGCACACCTGGGACGAGGTCGTGCTCGACGGCGATCCGTCTGCACGCAAGTTTCTGGCCTTTTACCTGCGCAACGGGCAGGTGTGGGCCATAGCCGGCCTGGGTCGTGGCGCTGAAATGGCCCGCCTGCACGGATTTCTCCTGGAGGAGCCGCTGCCCACCATGGAGAAGCTGCAGGCTTACCTTTCCAGCTGATGATTTTGATCACTCAACAGGGCATTCTGACGGATGAGGGGTAGGGTGATTCATTTGAAGTAAATAGGCCAGAAACGGGAAAAAAGACAGGGAAAACACTCAAATACATCGCCTATCCTGTCCCGTTATCGGCCCGGGGATGGGGCAGGAGTTCCGGGCGTTGAGCGAGTTAGTGGGCGGGCGGAGCAAGGCCCTGGCCCTCTACCAGTTGTTCCGTGACCCCCCACTCTGCTTTTGACGTCACCTCGCGAGAGTATTCCTACATGACTACTGGCCCGGTATCGCCTCTTTCCTTCGCCGGCACTTCCCGTTTCTTCAACGCCTTTAACACAGTAGAGGAATTTCTGGAAGCAAATGGGTGGGTGTAAAAAAGCCACCATGTGGGCCGGATTAGGCGTCGAGGAGGGCTTTACGGTAATTAAATGCCTAACACCCACTGCAATCGACTCACCTCCGCTGCCGCTCCGGCAGGTGGCTGAGCCTGGTCGGTTATAATGTCCCCGCCCAAGCGGGATGACGACCGCGAGGTTGAGAAGATCATAAGGGATCCGCCTTTTGCACAGGTCGCAACTTCTTCGGGATAAGGAGACCGGACGCGTCGGAAGGGGACAGCTTCACGTAGATGGCGCCACTGCCAGTGCGTTGATGCTTGAGCGCGGGAGCTGTGGGCCTGCGCATGCGCGTCTGGATTGATGTATGATACCCGTCCGGAGGAAACTCTTCCGTTATTGCAATTCGTTTATTACCGCGTCAAGGGAACGCCACCTACAACGAGTACTTCTGATAGCTTTTTAAGCGCTCTATCCGTACTATAGGAATCATGCTTCTATAGCCTTTATGCCTAGAGTGCGAAGACAACGGAGACGTTTAGATCCGGCCCGTCGAGAAGCGGTGCGGCTGCTGGAGTGCATCGAGCGCGACCAGGCCTATGTTAACCGACTGATGTCGGCCGGCTTGACCGACGAGCTGGAGCCGGAGGCCGGTCGCCGAGCTACCGAATACGTGGCCGGGGTGACGCGCTGGCGACGCTGGCTCGACTTTTTGCTGACGCAGGCCTACCACGGCAACTATGAAAGTGCAGAATCCGGGCTACGCCAGATCCTGCGGCTGGGGCTCTACGAACTGCTTTTTACAGACACCCCCCCTTATGCCGTGCTGCATGAGGCTGTCGAGTTGGCCCGCAGGCTTGTGCGTTCGCAAGCCGGTGCCGTGGTGAACGCCGTGCTCCGCACATTGCTGCGTCAGCGGGACTTTTTGCCGCAGCCGCAAACGGGAGATCTAGCCGAGGACCTGGCCATCCGTTATTCGCACCCGACCTGGATGGTGCAACGGTGGCTGGCGCGCTACGGCCCAGGCGATACCGAGGCGCTTTTGCGTTACAACAACGAGCGTCCCTGGTTTGGGGTGCGGGTACGTACCGACCGCATTGCCCGCAGTGCGGTGCTGCATCGGCTGGCTGATCGTGGGATTGAGGCCGAGCCGTCACCGGTTTTAGACGACTTTATTCGGGCACGCCGACTGGGGCCTATTCTGGAAGATCGTTTAATTGAAAAGGGCCTGCTTACTATACAAGATGAGAGTGCTGGTTTAATTGTGCGTCTGTTGGATCCCCATCCTGAGGAAACGGTCATCGATGCTTGTGCTGCGCCAGGAGGCAAGACTACCTATATCGCAACCCGCATGCGCGATCATGGGCGGGTGCTGGCCTTTGATGTGCATCCAAAGCGCACAGCGCTGATCCAGAAGGCCGCCCTGCAGCAGGGGCTGACCAGCATTGTGGCTGAAGTGCTTGACCTGCGACATGTGGCCGAACGTTATCCCACGCTGCAGGCAGATCGCGTGCTGCTTGATGTGCCTTGCTCAGGGCTGGGTGTCCTGGCAAAGCGTGCTGACCTGCGCTGGCATCGCCGCCCAGAAGAACTCGACGAGCTGACGCGGTTGCAGGACGAGCTACTGGAAGCTGCCGCATGCTTGGTGCGTCCAGGAGGCGTATTGGTCTACAGTACATGTACCATTGAGCCTGAAGAAAACGAAGCACGGGTGCAGGCTTTCCTGGCGCGGCATCCAGAGTTTGTCATCGAAAATGCCGAAAACTGGGTGCCTGCTGCCTTGGTAACGCCCACCGGCTTTTTGGCAACCTGGCCACCGCGCGATCGTATGGATGGGGCGTTTGCCGTACGTATGTGCCGGAAGGCCTAAGTCGCCATGGAAGCGTTGATTCGCGAGCTTATCCCCCATGCTCCGCAATGGGGATTATTCGTGGCGCCAGAAATCCCTGAGGATCGCTTGCGGGGAGCGCTTACCGATTACGCGCACGAGGCAAACCCTGCCGACGTGTTGGCACTCTACGATGCAACCTGGATGGGGACCGCAAGGGATGGCGCCGTCTTTCTGCGAGATCGGGTTATATTTCAAAATACCGATCTAGAACCTCCGCAGACTGTCCGCTACGAAGATGTAGTCGGTGTAGCCTTGAAACGCCGCTTTTTGGGTGGGCGACGCGTTGAGCTCCAAGTCAACCGCGGCCGTGCCACCTTTACTCTGTCGATCGATTTTTCTGGCAAGCCCAAAGCCGCTCCCTATGTGGCACGCTTCTTACATGAAGCGATGCTGCAGGCTCCTGCGGGAGCTACTGCGGAGGCTTCAGAGACTACCGATGTCGCTGCCGTAGTGGCCGCGCTTGATCGCCTGCGACAGGCAGGGCGTTTGAGCACCCAAGATTACTGGCGGCTGCTTGAAGTGTTACGATCCAGTTAAGCCCGAAAACATTCTGCGGGTCTTTCCCGTTAGAATCGAGCCGCTAAGACTGTATAACCAATCCGAGGAAGAACCATGGCGTTTACACTGCCCCCTTTACCTTACCCGTACGATGCCCTCGAGCCTTATATCGATGCCCAAACTATGGAAATCCACCATACGAAGCATCATCAAGCCTATATCAACAACGTAAACAAAGCCCTCGAGGGCTATCCAGAGTTGCAGCAAAAATCGATCGAAGAACTGCTGCGCGAAATTAACGAGCTTCCGGAAGCGATCCGCACGACCGTCCGCAACAATGGTGGCGGGCATGCCAATCACAGTCTTTTTTGGACCATCATGAAGCCACAGGGGGGCGGGACGCCCACTGGCGAATTGGCCGAGGCGATTCATGCGACGTTTGGTTCGTTTGAAGCTTTTAAAGAAAAGTTTTCAGCGGAAGCCGCTGGGCGTTTTGGCAGCGGCTGGGCTTGGCTGGTTGTCGACGAAAACGGCAAACTCCAGGTGTATTCAACACCAAACCAGGATAGCCCCTATATGCAAGGGCACGTGCCAATTTTGGGGCTGGATGTGTGGGAGCATGCCTATTACCTCAAATATCAAAATCGCAGGCCGGAATACATTCAAAATTGGTGGAATGTGGTCAACTGGGATCAGGTAGCCCAGTACTACAAAGAAGCCCTGGCCAGGGTGGCTGCTACGTGAATGCGTGATCCGGTTGGCAAGGGCAGGGCGCTACGTCCTGCCCTTTTTCGTTCGTATAATGCGGCTTCCTGAAACGATAGCTTGTTGTTGGTTGCGTTACGAGGCGACGCAGGAGCCCGTCTGGAGGACATGGCTCTCTGTGGAAGAACAGCAGCGGCTGGAGCGTTTCCGACGCCTTTGCCGCAAACGGTCATTTTTGACCGGTAGGGCTGCAGCACGCCAGCTGCTGGCCGAACGCCTGGGAATAACGCCGGATCAGGTGCCCCTGGTCGCTCGACCGGATGAGCCACTTCAGGTGCTAAAGGGCGGCTTGCATGTTTCCATCGCCCATGCAGATGACTGGGCCTTGGCCGCTGTAGCTCCCCATCCCCTTGGGGTAGATCTGGAACGCCTCCGGCCTCGTAAGCCCGAGCTGCGTCGTCATGTGTTGCATCCCGACGAATATCCCTTGCTGGACGCTCTGGGAAAGCCGGCAGAGGAAGCACTTGTCTGGATCTGGGCCTTGAAAGAAGCAGCGCTCAAAGGCGCTGGTCTGGGACTGCGCTGTTGGCCACGGCGGCTTCGCCTGGAATTGGCAGAAGCCACGGGCGGCTGGGTTTGGCTACCTAACGGTTATCGCTGGGCTGTAGCGGCTGGTTTGCGTGACGGCTATATCTGGGCTGTCGCTTGGCCTGCAGAAGAATAAGAGGGTATCGATATTTTGCTTGAACCAACGGGGTATAAGCGTATGGTGTCGGCTATTTTTAATCCAGATCGCTGGATAGAAGTCGAAGGCTTTCAGTTTGAAGACATCACCTACCACCGCGCTAAAGATCAGGGGACGGTTCGCATCGCCTTTAACCGACCCGAAGTGCTCAATGCATTTCGGCCTAAAACCGTGGATGAGCTTTACCAGGCGTTGGACCATGCCCGCCAGACGCCTGACGTGGGTGTGGTGCTCTTAACAGGCAATGGCCCTTCAAAAAAGCACGGCAAGTGGGCCTTTTCGGCCGGCGGCGATCAGCGTGTGCGTGGCCCTTCGGGGTACCAGTATGAAGAAGAGGACGACACGCCAGCTGCGCGTGCCCATATGGGGAGGCTCCATATCTTAGAAGTGCAGCGGCTGATTCGCTTTATGCCCAAGGTCGTGATTGCCGTGGTGCCAGGATGGGCGGTGGGCGGTGGACACAGCCTGCACGTGGTATGCGATTTGACAATTGCCAGCCGCGAGCATGCACTTTTCAAACAAACAGATCCAGATGTGGCCAGCTTCGACGGGGGGTTCGGTTCGGCCTATCTGGCCCGTATGGTGGGGCAAAAACGCGCTCGAGAAATCTTTTTCCTGGGACGGACCTACACCGCCGAAGAGGCTTATCAAATGGGCATGGTCAACGCCGTCGTGCCGCACGAAAAGCTCGAAGAAGTGGCGCTGGAGTGGGCGGCCGAAATCAACCGGAAGAGCCCCACAGCCATCCGTATGCTCAAGTATGCCTTTAACTTGATCGACGATGGACTGATTGGCCAGCAACTTTTTGCGGGTGAGGCGACACGCTTGGCCTATATGACCGAAGAGGCCCGCGAAGGCCGCGACGCTTTCCTGGAGAAGCGCAAACCAGACTACTCGAAGTTCCCTTGGTATTATTGATACGCAGCACGCTCAGGGCCATCGACAGTAGTCGTAAAATTGGCGCAGGTGAGCAAAAATTCTTTCTTCTCGAATCTTTGAGGAAAGGTTTTTGTTTTTAAATTCGGAAGCGCTTGCAACAGAGACAAAAAACCATGGAAGCCCGCGTCTACAAGCCGAAGCACCCCATCCGTTTTGTCACCGCAGCCAGCCTTTTTGACGGGCACGATGCGGCGATCAACCTGATTCGTCGCCTATTACAGGCCAGTGGCGCTGAGGTCATCCATCTGGGACATAACCGCTCCGTCCATGAGATCGTCGAGACGGCCATCCAGGAAGATGTACAGGGCATTGCCGTCTCGAGCTACCAGGGCGGGCACATGGAGTTTTTTAAGTACATGATTGACCTGCTGCGGCAGCGGGGCGCCGACCACATCAAGGTCTTCGGTGGAGGCGGTGGGGTGATCATACCTGAAGAGATCCGAGAGCTGGAGGCTTACGGCGTCTGCAAAATCTTTTCGCCGGAAGATGGCCTGCGCATGGGGTTGCAGGGCATGGTCAATTACATGCTGGAGCAGTGCGACTTTCCCACCGTGCGCCAGCTCGAAGCGGAAGCACTGGAACGAATCCGGCAACGGGATAAGCGGACGTTGGCCCGCGTGCTGACGGCCATCGAGTTGCGGCTCCTAGAGCATGTGCCGGCGCAACTGGTGCCAGAGCCCGCAGGCGGTGATGGTGCTCCAGCAGCCGAGGTGCGTACGGCGCCGGTGGTGGGCATCACGGGGACCGGTGGGGCAGGCAAGTCGACGCTGACCGACGAGCTGATCCGTCGCTTCCTGAACGACTTTGAGGACATCCATATTGCCATCCTCTCGATTGATCCTACGCGGCGGCGTACGGGGGGCGCGTTGCTGGGCGACCGCATTCGCATGAACGCCCTTTACGGTGAGCATGGCGACCGCGTCTACATGCGCTCGTTTGCTACGCGCCGGGCTCACCGCTCCACCTCTGAATCCTTGAAGGAAGCTATTGAGGTATGTCGGATAGCTGGCTTTGACCTCATTTTTGTGGAAACGGCCGGTATTGGCCAGAGCGATACGGAGATCGTGGACCTATCTGACGTCACGATCTACGTAATGACCCAGGACTACGGCGCCCCGACCCAGCTCGAAAAGATCGGTATGCTGGATCTGGCCGATCTGATTGCGCTGAACAAGTTTGAAAAGCGGGGGAGTCAGGACGCACTACGCGAAATCCGCAAGCAGGTGCAGCGTAACCGGGGCGCCTTCGACCAGCCGCCGGAGGCCATGCCGGTTTTCCCAACCATGGCTTCGCACTTCAACGATCCGGGTACAACGCGGCTTTATCTGGCGCTGCTCGACCTGCTCAATGAACGGTTTCACTTTGCCCGGAGCTCCCGGCTTTTCAGGACGGAGAAGCTTCCGGAAGTCGATCCCGAAAAGCTGGCCATCATTCCTCCGAAGCGCGAGCGCTACCTGGGCGAGATTGTCGAGACCTGCCGCAACTATCGGAAGTGGGTAGAAACGCAGGTAACCTACGCACGCAAGTGGGGCGAGGCGGTGGGCGCGCGGCGTCAGGTAGAACGCTGGGCGCCAGAAGACCGTGAGCTGCTGCTGGAGCGACTCGACCAGATGATCCGCCACTGGTGGGACAAACTCGACGCCCGCTGCAAACGCATTCTGGAAGAATGGGACGCCATGGCCGAACGATACCGCCAGGAGACGTTCACCTACAAAGTGCGGGATAAAGAGATCAGCACGCCCCTCTACCATACTTCACTGGCAGGCACCAGGGTGCCGCGTGTGGCGTTGCCGCACTATGAAGATCCAGGGGAGCGGCTTCGCTTTGCGCTTCTGGAAAACCTGCCCGGCTACTTCCCCTATACGGCTGGGGTCTATCCGTTCAAGCGCACTGAAGAGGAGCCCACGCGCATGTTTGCGGGTGAAGGGTCGCCTGAGCGCACCAATCGCCGCTTCCACTACATCTCCGAGGGCATGTCGGCCAAGCGACTCTCGACGGCCTTCGACTCGGTGACACTCTACGGCCGCGACCCGGACGAGCGCCCGGACATTTACGGCAAGGTCGGCAATGCCGGTGTGTCGATCTGCACGCTCGACGACATGAAGAAGCTTTATTCGGGCTTTAACCTGTGCGATCCGAAAACGAGCGTGTCGATGACGATCAACGGGCCGGCCCCCATGATCCTGGCCATGTTTCTGAATACGGCCATTGACCAGCAGGTGGAGTACTATCTACGAGAAATCGGCCGATGGGAAGAAGTCGAGCAGGCTATTGCCGAACGGTTGGGCGATGACCGGCCGCGCTATGTGCCCTTTGGACCGCAGGGACGGCTCGACAGCATGCCGCCCACCCACGACGGTACGGGGCTGGGCTTGCTGGGCACGAGTGGCGCCGAGCTGGTCGAATGGGGGCTGCTTGACCGAGAGACCTACGAAAACATCAAGGCCCGGGCACTTTCGGTGGTTCGAGGCACCGTGCAGGCCGACATCCTGAAAGAAGACCAGGCCCAAAACACCTGCATCTTCTCGACCGAGTTTGCCCTGCGCCTGATGGGCGACGTGCAGCAGTATTTCATTGACCACAAGGTGCGCAACTTCTACTCGGTCTCCATTTCTGGTTACCACATTGCTGAGGCGGGCGCCAACCCCATTACGCAACTGGCTTTCACGCTGGCTAACGGTTTTACCTATGTCGAGTACTACCTGAGCCGGGGTATGCATATCGATGATTTTGCCCCGAACTTGTCTTTTTTCTTCTCCAATGGTATGGATCCGGAATACAGCGTGATCGGCCGTGTGGCCCGACGCATCTGGGCTGTGGTGATGCGGGATAAATATGGGGCCAACGAGCGCAGTCAGAAGCTCAAGTATCACATTCAGACTTCAGGGCGCAGCCTGCACGCCAAAGAGATCGCCTTCAATGACATTCGCACAACGCTCCAAGCTTTAATGGCTATCTACGACAACTGTAATTCGCTCCATACGAACGCCTACGATGAGGCCATCACGACACCCACCGAAGAGAGCGTGCGTCGCGCCATTGCCATCCAGCTAATTATCAACCAAGAGTTGGGCCTGGCCAAGAACGAAAACCCCCTCCAGGGAAGCTTTATTATCGAAGAGCTTACTGATTTAGTTGAAGAAGCTGTGCTGCGGGAGTTTGAACGTCTTGATCAGCGTGGGGGGGTGCTGGGCGCTATGGAATCGATGTACCAGCGTAGCAAAATCCAAGAAGAATCTTTGCTTTATGAGCGCAAAAAGCACAGCGGTGAGTTGCCCATTATTGGGGTTAATACGTTTTTGCCCCGGGATGGCCAGTCGCAGGATGCCCCTACGGCGCTGATGCGTTCCCATGAAGAGGAAAAACGCCATCAGCTCGAAAACCTTCGGGCGTTTCAGCGGCGTAATGCTAGCCGAGCACCGGCAGCGCTTGAACGGATACAGCAAGTGGCACGTCGCGGCGAGAACGTGTTTGCCGAGCTGATGGAGGCCGTGCGCTACTGCTCGCTTGGACAAATTACGCAAGCTTTGTTTGAAGTAGGCGGCGAGTACCGGCGGAATATGTGATGCGGAACGCACCTGTAGCGCGGGCGTAGTCCGTGAAGAGACGAAGAATCGCAGGTGCCCGTCTGAATGCCAGAATGCGCCCGCTGCTGCTTATTGTAGGCTTGGGACTTTTGCGGGTTGCTCCTGCAGCAGCCCAGTATTATGAGTATCACTTCGGGAGGAATAAGGTGCAGTACGAGCGTTTCGACTGGCACGTACTGCAGACCGAACACTTTGACATTTATTACTATCCCGAAATGCAAACGCTGGCCGAGCACGGTGCTTACTTTGCTGAAGAAGCCTATCGCGTGCTCCAGCAGCGCTTTAATTATTCCCTTCCGCGTCGCACACCGCTAATTTTCTATGCAGCCCCTTATCATTTTCAGCAGACCAACACAACACCTGGGTTTATTCCGGAAGGCGTGGGAGGGTTTTTTGAATTGATTAAAGGCCGGGTGGTCCTGCCCGCTAATGGTAATCTCTACCGGTTTCGGCGTGTGATTTGGCATGAGCTCGTGCACGTGTTTACGTTTCATCGTGCTTTTCAGGTGCTACGCGACCATCGCGTACCCCCTGATCGGTTCTTGCCCCTCTGGTTTACCGAAGGCCTGGCTGAGTACTGGTCAGGGGTACCCGATGATCAGCATGAGATGATCCTCCGTGATGCGCTGTATGCGAATTACCTGGTGCCGTTAGAAAACCTGTATCGCATCTACGGCACTTTCCTTATGTACAAAGAAGGGGAGGCGCTATGCCATTTCATTGCCGAGACCTACGGCGAGGAAAAACTGCTGGAATTGATTGAACAGTTCTGGATAGACCGTGACTTTCGGCGGGTGCTGGAGCATGTGTTAGGAGAAAACTTCTACGTGATCTCGGACCGCTGGGAAGCCTGGCTAAAAGCGCGTTATTTATCCGATTTGCCTGTGCAGTCGCTCCCTTCGCTGGCTGCGCCTCCGGTTGTTGCCCGAGGTTTCAGCACAAAACCGGTCGTTTATCGACGGCAAAATGGCCTTCGGACAGTTTATTACTTGGGCAACGAGGGTGCTTACACGAATCTTTATGCGCTGCCGGTTGACTCGGCTTATCATCCTCTTGGGGCACCACGCGTGCTCATACGCACAGGGCGCGATGAGCGTTTTGAGTCGATTAGCCTGCTTGAGCATCGCATGGACGTATCGGCCCAGGGCGTGCTGGCATTCACTACGCGTAGTGGCGGCAGCGATGTGCTGCACCTGTATGATCTGGAGCGCGAAGACCTGGTAGCCACGTACCGATTCGATCAGCTGGTAGCGGTTTATAGCCCTTCCTGGAGTCCGGATGGCCGCCAGCTGGCTTTTAGTGCAATCGATGAAGGCGGTTGGATCGACCTGTACGTCTTTACGCCGGAAACCAGGCAGCTGGAACGGTTGACACGCGATCTCTACGATGACCGAGATCCAGCCTGGAGCCCGGATGGGCGCTACTTGGTCTTTGCCTCTGACCGCACGGCTTGGGGTAACCGTTATGCCATGAACCTGTTTCTTTATCGGTTTGACACTGGCCAAATCCATCAACTTACCGGGGGGGTGCGACGGGATCAAGAACCCCGATGGAGTCCGGATGGCCGGTATGTGGTGTTTTCCAGTGCGGTTAAGGACGAAAATGGTCGTTTCGGCCCTCGCAACATCTGGGCTGTGGAGATGGCCCCGTCGCCGCCTGTACGTCCAGTAGCCACTGTTCGTCCAGAAACAGCCCCTACACCGCCACTGCGTCGGCTTTATCGGCTGACTAACCTGGCAACGGCTGCCTTTGACCCGGTTTGGACTGCCGACGGGCACCTGCTTTTTAGCGCTTTTGAACACTACCGCTTTGCCATTCGACAGCTGCCGGATGTGGCCAATTACCTGGAAGAACCGTATCAACGCACTAGCATTGCCTTGCTCGGTAACGCTCCAGCTTGGCAACCAGGACGACTTTCGGCTGAAAGCAGCGTGCGCCGTCGCCCTTATCGGCGCCGTTACAGTTTGGACGTTGCCTATGGCGGCATTAGCATCAGCCAAAGCGCACTATGGGGGACAAGTGGTGGGGCTGCCCTAGCCTTTTCGGATCTGCTTGGCGATGACCGCTGGTACCTGACAGTCTTCCATACCGGCCAGAGTAGCGGTGAGCTGCTCAAAGGGTTAAACGTAGCCGTCTCACGCGTACAGCTGCATCGACGTACCGATGTGGGCTACGGCCTTTATCGCTTTGCCGGACTGCGCTATGACCTCACCGATCCGGATGCTGCGGCGGAATATCCGCTCTTGTGGGAAGAACTGGTGGGAACCTATGGGGCGCTGAGCTACCCCATCTCTACGTTCCGCCGAATTGAACTCAATACCGCCCTGGCCTGGAGCGACAAGCGCGTAGCTATTCGAGGTATCAAGCGCCAAGCGTTTTTACTGTCTAACGCGCTTTCACTGGTGCATGACAACGCCCTCTACGGACTTAACGGACCAGTTGACGGCTGGCGGGCTAACTTGACGATCGGGTATACTACCGACCTGCGCTACGCCAACGTCAACTATTATACGCTGAGCTTGGACGTGCGCCACTACTTACGCCTGCTGCGTAACGTCACGCTGGCTTCCTGGGGTATGCTCCGGATCAACGAAGGGCGCGAAGCCCGACTTTGGTTCCTGGGAGGAAGCTGGGACTTGCGCGGCTTCCCGCTTTTTGATGTGCGGGGTAGCAAGCTTTGGTTTACCTCGCATGAGCTCCGCTTTCCAATTCTGGAGGCCCCTTCGCTCTACATTCCAATTTTGGCTCCTTTTGGGATTGCCAACTTGCGTGGTGCGCTGTTTTTTGATGCAGCCCACGTATGGAACAACGATTATGCCCAGCGCCAGCCGCAGCTTTATGCAGGTGAAACCCTTGGAGCCATCGGACTGGGCTTCCGACTTAACCTCTTTGGGGGTTTGGTACTGCGTTACGATATCGGGTATCGCTATCGCGAAGGCTTCCGGTATCGCGAACGGTCTTTCCGGCAGTTTTTCTTCGGATGGGATTTTTGAGTGCATACCTTCCTAAAAATTGGATCCTGCTGCTTGGGGCAATCGCGCTTTCGGGTTGCCGATCGCTTCAGGTGCCTGTAGGTGCGCTGCTGGCACCTGCGATGCCTTCGCTTGCAGGGCTTGAACCGCCGCTTGCAGTGCAGTGGCGACGCGACGTAGAGGCTGCTCCAGGTTTAGCACTTGAGGTGGGACGTATGCTCTTTGTAACTAATCGCAAAGGGGATATTCATGCTTTTGAACTTCCTGAAGGCCGTAAACGAGGGGTGCTTGACGTGGGGCGTGACTTGATGGGCCAGCCTATACTTCAAGAAGCCCTGCTGCTGTTGCCTGTTGCTCTGGATGGATCCGCTGTGATTGGCTATGACCTCTACCGGCGACAGACCGCGTGGCGCCGTGCAGGTGAGGGAGTAGAAGCAGGACTATGGCAGGCAGGCGCGCTGGTGTATGTGGCCGATCGACGTGGACAGATATATGCGTTGGAAGGAGTCACGGGACAGGTACGCTGGCAACAATTTCCCGAAATAACTGGCCTTGAAGGCGTACGGGCACGCCCCGTAGTGGTCCAGGACATACTTATTGTAGCCGATAAGCGAGGGCGGATCGTCGGCTTAGATGCCGAAATGGGATCCCTGCGCTGGCACCAAGAGGGCTTCGGTCCAGTCTATGCAGATCTGCTTTCTGCAGGCGACCAGGTGCTGATTGCTACAACACGCGGTCGATTGGTGGCTATAGCGGCCCAAACGGGAGCGCTGCTCTGGATGCAAACTTGGCCGGATACGAGCGTACACCTCACAACGCCCACCATAGCTGACAATCGGATTTATGTAGCTGGCGGAGATGGCAGCATATGCGCGATCGACCTAAAAACGGGGATGCGCCTTTGGTCCTGGCAAGGCCCAGCTGCTGTGGTTGCTGCTCCAGTTGCTGTACCTGAACGCGGTCTACTCTATGCAGGCGATCTGAATGGAACGCTTTACGCGCTGGACCTGCACAGTGGCGCCGTTCGCTGGCAATTGGAAGGGTTAGGAGACGTGCTCCATCTGGTGCGAACGGCTTATGGCCTTGTTGCCCTCTGTCGTCCACGACATGTATACCTGCTTCAGACCACGCATGAAACCTTGGCTGTATCGCCTTAGCCTAACGTTGGGTCTGTTCTGGAGGGCCATGGCAAGTGCAGCGCAGCCGATCGTTGTGCTTGAAACCAACTGGCCGGAAGCCCAGGTTTATGCTGACTCGTTTTTGTTAGGTAGGGCAGGGCTTCGGAGCTTCATCCTTCCTCCAGGCACCCAGATACTTCGTCTGGTTCCACCTGAGGGAGATACCTGGTCCATTCCAGCGCAACAGGTAGCGTTGCCTCAGCCTCTGCCCGATACCTTGTGGCTTCGTTTGCCCTTTCTGTACTACTATCGTTTAGAGACATTGCCTTCTGGCGCCCGTATCTATCGCGGTTTGCCATCCCAAGCCCGGTTACTGGGCGAAACCCCTTTTACTGGTGCTTTCGAGGAACCGCTTCAGGATACGCTTTATTTTGTTCATGCAGGCTATGCCCTAGCCATGCTTCGGCCTACTGCGCACGTTTGGAATCACCATCGCCTTGTGTTGCAACCTGTCGATTCCCCGAAAGAGGTGACCATGTGGACGCCTGCCCTGCCGCGCCGTCATGGCCTAACCTATCTGGCACTGGGCGTTGCTGTGGCCGCTACGGCGGTTTCGATTCATTATAAATTTCAGGCCGATCGCCTCTATGCGCGGTATGAGCAGACGGGCGATCCGGCGCTGCGTCCCCGCATCCGGGAACTCGACCTTCGTGCAGGCGTGGCGCTTGGTGTGGCCCAAATCGGGTTAGGGCTGGCTGCGTTTCGCCTTATTTTCCAATAGATGCTGAGATGCGTATCTTAACGACCAAGTGGACCCTTGAGGAGCAACCATGTCGCTTAAAGAGCAACTTACAGAAGACCTTAAAGCAGCCATGCGCGCGCGGGATGAAGCGCGTTTACGCACGATTCGTGCGCTTCGGGCTGCCTTACTGGAACGTGAAATTGCCGAGCGCAAGGGGGGCCAAGCTACGCTCACGCCGGAACAGGAACTGGAAGTCTTGCAAAAAGAGGCCAAGCGCCGCCGTGAAGCAATCGAACAGTTTCAGGCGGCGGGCCGTGACGACCTAGTCCAGAAAGAGGCCGAAGAGTTGCGCATCATCGAATCTTACCTGCCACGCCAACTTGATGACGAGGAAATCCGTAAAGTATTGGAGGATATCATCGAAACCTTAGGAGCACGCTCTGTGCGTGCTTTGGGGCAGGTGATGAAGGAAGCCATGGCGCGCTTGCGTGGTCAGGCCGAAGGCCGTCGGGTTAACGAGCTGGCTCGGGAACTTTTGGCCCAGCGGGAAGCCGCTTCGTGATGGCGCTAACTCCCATCGACTGGTTCATTGTTGCGCTCACGGGCTTGGGGATGGCGCGCGGATTTGTTACAGGCGGTGTGCGCCAGCTTCTGGGACTGGTGGGCGTTGTGGCAGCTGTTGTGGTGGGCATTTCGGCAATGGAATCTGTAGGGCGGCTCATTGCCGAAAGCCTAAAGCTTTCGCCACGCGTCGGTCCACTTTTAGGATTTGGGGCCGTGTTTATAGCTGTGCAGTTGGTCGTGTGGCTTATCATTCATGCTACTGAAGCGCTACTGGGCGCCGTGAAGTTGTCGCTTTTCAATCGTCTATTGGGCCTCCTGGTTGGTGGTCTAAAAGCGGTGCTGCTGCTTAGCTTGCTGTTTCTCATCTTGCACGTGTTCGATTGGCCTAAGGCTGCGACCCGCAAGGCTTCGCTGCTTTACGAACCGGTAGCTACGGTATTGCCTGCTACCTGGGATTTTGTTGCAGCGCGTGCGCCGGAGGCCCGGCGGCTGGTAGAGCGCTTTGTGGTACTGACCCCTTGAAAGCTCTGTTGGGGTTATGGTCTGTAGATCCTGGGGGGCGTTGCTGGCGCGTTTGGTTCCAGAAGCCGCCATGCCGGTGTTTCAGACGCAAGAAGCCGTACGTCCTGTGCTTGAGGCGGCTTGCCGTGCCAGTGACGGTTGGGCCACGTTCCTGGACATTGGTTTCAGTGAAGAAGGGCGGCCAATCAGCGCTGTAATTATGGGACAGGGGCCGCGTACGGTCATCTTGCTGGCCGGAGCCCATGCAGATGAGCCGGTAGGGCCGGAGACGTTACGTTGGTTTGTACGCGAAGGCCTTCGGCAAAACGATCAATTGAAACCGATTTGGGAACGATTCCGGTTTATCATTCTACCCCACATCAATCCAGATGGTGAAATTCGTAACCAGCCCTGGATAACACGCTGGCCTTCGCTTGAAGCTTATCTGGCTCATGCTGCACGGGAACTCCCAGGGCGCGACCTGGAATTTGGCTATCCCGACCTCAGGCCAGAAAATCGCGCCGTAGCTGACTTTTTAAGGGCTTATGCACCTTTTGCCGGATACGTCAACCTGCACGGGATGGGTTTTGCCGAAGGGGCTTTGTTGCTTATTGAGCGCCACTGGTCGTTTCGCACTGAGAAACTGCAACAGGCTTTTGTCGAAGCTGTAGAGGCGGCCGGACTTGCGCTGCATGATCACAACCGCAAAGGGGAAAAAGGCTTTTTCTACCTTGGTCCCGGCTTTATGACCACGCCTGAAGGCGAAGCCATGCGCACGTTTTTTGAAGTGCAGGGTAAGCCCCAGTACGCCCAGCACTTCCGCTTGAGCTCCATGGAGTTTGTGCGCAGTTTAGGCGGTGATCCTTTGTGTTTGGTGACTGAACTTCCCCTGTTTGTGGTGCAGCACCGGCCTTCGCCCCCAGGAATCCCACAAGCCTATCTGGAATTACGCGAGCAGCTGCCAGAACTGCGTCTGCGAGCCTTGAAAGGCAGGTCGCTTGAGGAGGCACGTCGGCTGTTCGGACTACATCCGCTTCCTCTGGCAAAAGCCATGCGTCTACAGCTGCAGCTTATTGGATTCATGTTGGAAGCGATTTGGGACTAAGAGGTTAGAAGCTTGAAGTATTGGTTTTAAGTTAATTTACATATTGAAAGCGCTTGCGGTATGGTTTCTTTTCTAAGGAATTTGCAACTTTAAGTCGGCATTGCTATTCGTTTCCCGGTCACAGTACCCATCCAACAGGCCTTTAACACGAGCCATGATCGAAAAAAAGCAAACCAGCAAGGGCATTAGCGTGACGTTTAGCCTGCCAGCGGAGGTTGCCCGCGAGCGCGTGTCGGTGGTAGGGGATTTTAACAACTGGGACCCTTCGGCCCACCCCATGCGCCTTTACAAGAACAAGGGCGTTTGGAGCAGGTCGATTGTGCTTAAACCGGGCACTTATCAGTTCCGCTATCTGGTCGATGGCGAGCGCTGGATCAACGACGACCAGGCTGATGGCTATACGGCCAGTCCCTTTTTTAGTGAGAATTGCCTGTTGCAGGTTGGCTAATGCCCTAAAATAGGGCGTTTTATTCAAGGCGTCCCATAATGGGACGCCTTTTGCTTTAAGCAAATAGCCATTGCACCAGGTAGATGGCCAAGAGTATAGCGGTGACGTCAGCAATAAGGCCGGCTGGTACAGCATGGCGGGTTTTGGTGATGCCTATGGCACCAAAGTACACGGCCAAAACATAGAATGTGGTTTCTGTAGAGCCGAACATTACCGCTGCAATCTTTACAATCAGCGACTCTTCCCCGTAGCGCTGAATCAAGTCGAGCACTACCGCAGCAGAGCCGGAACCCGTTAGGGGGCGCAAGAGGGCCATGGGTAACACCTCTGGCGGAATCTGGAGCGGAAGAAGCACCGGCCGTAGCAGTTCTACAAGAAAATCCATGGCACCTGAAGCGCGAAACATGCCAATGGCAAACAGGAGACCCACCAAATAGGGTATAATGCGCACCGCTACGTTGAAGCCTTCGCGAGCCCCTTCGACAAATGCTTCATAGACCGGCACGCGGCGCAGCAGACCGTATAAGGGAAAACCGACAATCAGCAGCGGTAAAATCAGCAGCGAAAGCGTCTCCAAAAGCAGGCGGAACGTTTCCATGACGGTATAAGCTTTAGCTTGGGTTATTGGGCTCAGGGCGCGGGCCTAAGGGGTCGGTTTGGCGATAGGCCGGTAGCCGACCCAGCAATTTGGTCGCAATGATCGCCACAACCAGAGAGGCTAAGGTGACGATCATTATGGGCAAAACGAGCGGACTGACTGCTGTGCCCATAATCGCTATCAGCAGCACCGGGGGAACGAGCTGCACGCTGGCGGTATTGATGGCCAGCAGCATAACCATGGCGTTTGTGGCGGTGTCCGGACGGGGGTTGAGCTTCTGGAGTTCTTCCATAGCTTTGAGTCCCAGCGGGGTGGCTGCGTTTCCTAATCCCAGCATGTTGGCGGTCAGGTTCAGCACAATGAGTGCAAAAGCAGGGTGGTTGCGGGGCACGTCGGGAAATAGCGGGCGCAGCAGAGGACTCGTCCACCGCGTGAGGTGCTGTACCAGACCTGCAACTTCAGCGATGCGTAGTAATCCCAACCAAAAAGCTAGGATTCCGATCAGCCCCAGTGCCAGCGTTACAGCGGTACGTGCAAATTCGAAGGCCGCCTCGGTGATGGCCTGCAGGCGCACGAGGCGTACGGGTGCAAACATCACGCGCGCTGCGGCCAGCGAGTCGCCGCTAAGTGTCATTGCTTTTAACGTGCCGCGCAGCTCGTTTTGCTCACGTGGAGCAGTGGCACGTCGGATGGTGGCCAGTGGTTCAGGTAGGGGCACGTCGCGCGCAAAGCGGAGCTCGCTTCCGGCGCGAAATTGCACAAGTTCTCCGGTGTAGGTGGTCTCGGGTGTGGTCTCGGTACGGTAAAACGTGCGAAAGTCTTTGGGGTCGATGCGCACGACAACCGGTTGATGGCGCGCTTGAGGCTGGTAGCCTTTAGGGAAGTAAAGCGCAACTGGTAGGGAGGCCCCGTTGCGGTAAGTGTCGCGCATCAGGTCGCGCACGTCCGAAATTACCGCAAACACCAAGCTGAAAATGATAAGGCCGGCCCAAATGTAGTTTAGCATGACACCTCGCTAAAAGCTTGAATGCGGGGAATGCCCAAACTTAGCATCGATCCAGAGGAGATGCCAGTCGGCACTTATGCAGGCGAAAGGCTATCGAAGTGCTGGCGGATGCGTCGGGCGCGGGCGTGGCCGACCACAGCCGCTAAAGCCTCTACGTTGGCTTCGCGCACGCGCTGCGCCGAGCCAAAATGCTGCAGGAGCTTTTCAACGGTGCGCGGACCGATTCCAGGAATATCGAGCAGCTCGGAGCGCAGCACACGCTTGCGTTGACGACGTTGTCTGGTAACGGCAAAACGATGGGCTTCGTTGCGAATGCGCTGCAATAACTGGAGTGCTGGACTGGTTTTCGGAAGCTGATAGGGCTCAGGATCGCCAGGCCGGTAAATCTCTTCCAGGCGTTTGGCCAGGCCGATTATCGAAAAGGGAGGAGGAGACGCTAAGGCTTCAAGCGCTTCTAAGGCACTGGAAAGTTGGCCTTTACCCCCATCGATCACCACAAGGTCAGGCCAAGTACCCCCTTCGTTATGCAGACGCTGGTAGCGTCGTAGGACGGCTTCTCGCATTGCCTGATAATCGTCCGGTTTTCCGGAAGGCACGCTGCGAATCTTAAAAATGCGGTAGTCGCGCTTGCTGGGACGGCCGTCTTCGAACACCACACAGGAGGCCACTGTACCCGTACCGCCCAGGTGAGAAACGTCAAAGCACTCGATGCGACGGGGCAACTGCGGTAGACGAAGTGCCTCTTGGAGCGCCCGAACGGCTTCCGGGATGCGGGCTTCACCCCGTTTTTGTTGTGCCAACCGCCATTCTTCAAGCAGCAGCTGAGCATTGGCTTCGGCCAAACGTACCAACCCGGCTTTTTCGCCCCGTTGCGGCACCCGAAGCGGCACTTTCTGCCCGCGCTGCTTCTGCAGTAGGGCCTCTAAGGCAGAGGGTTCTTCGAGCGCATGTGAAAGCAGCACCTCTTCGGGAAAGAAAACAGCTTCAGTATAATAAGCTTCGACAAAAGCTTGAAGCAATGCTCCATCTGATTGGCCTTCGATGCGACGTAGATATTGATGACGCCGACCGATCACCTTGCCTTCCCGTACCTGAAACACAACGCCACAGGCTACCCCTTCTGTACGGTCGACAGCCAACGCAAACACGTCGCGGTCGGCAAAGTCCTGACTAATGATCTTTTGCCGCTCGGCATGCTCGCTCAGCAACCGCACTTGGTCACGCAGTTCGGCGGCACGTTCAAAGTTTAACGCAGCTGCGCAGGCTTGCATTTCGGCTCGAAGTTGGGCAATGAGCGCCTGCGTTTTACCATTTAGAAGTTGTTCGATCTGGCGAATGGTGGCATTGTACGCTTCCTCAGATTGCAGGCCGATGCAAGGGGCTGCGCATTTTTTGATGTGGTATTCCAGGCAAGGCTGGTATTTACCGGCCGCAATGGCTTCGGGAGAGAGGTTGAGTTTGCATGTGCGCACCTTGAACACCGAGCGAATTAGCCGTAGCAGACGATGCATCTGGCCTACGTCGGTGTAGGGGCCAAAGTACTTCCCGCCGCCTTTGCGCACCCGCCGTGTGGGAAAAACCCGAGGGAAGCGTTCGTTGGCAATGCAAATGTAAGGGTAGGTTTTGTCATCACGTAAATTGATGTTATACCGCGGTTTGAGTTGCTTAATTAGATTATTTTCCAGGATAAGCGCTTCGGCTTCGGTGTCGGTAACAATAATTTCGATATCCGCAATTTTGCGTACGAGCGCCTCCAGGCGGCCGTCGCGTGGCCGGCTTTCCTGGAAGTAGGAACGCACCCGCTGGCGCAAGTTTTTGGCTTTACCTACATAGAGCACTTGTCCAGCAGCGTCTTTGTGCAGATAGACACCTGGACGAGCAGGTAAATGGGCCAGTTTTTCTTGAAGCGCTGGCGTCATCATGGCACTGTGTATGGGCTTGTAAACAAAAAACCCCGCTTGATGCGGGGTTGTTGCAGGTGGACCGGCCCTTAGGAGAGCGAGAAATTAAAGCCCCCGGCAGTACATACCGTCAGGCGTCCAAGACAGTGCAGACGCGGAGGGGTGTACGGGCGGCGTGGAAGGTTAGGCTGGGATTTTGGCATCTGGGTAGAGGGCGGGTTTGTTTGGGTTGTGGATCGGGGATGCATGGTCTTTGCAATGGGTTGATGATTAGGGTAAGCGGTATAGTGGATGCGTGTACACCTGAAGTGCTTGGCCTATGGGCTGCACTTCGGTGCGAACGAAGTAAAGACCGGCAGGTAGCGCATGACCGGTCGACGTGTCGTCCCAAAGCAGCTGGTGTTGGCCTGCGGCCAGGAGACCTTGAACCAGCGTTGCCACCTGACGCCCGAGAAGGTCGTAGATTGCTACCGTGACCGAAGCAGCTTAAGAAAGGGTTAGGGTGAGGGTGCTTTGTGTCCGAAAAGGATTGGGGTGGGCCTGTAAGGTGGCTTGTGAAAAACCTTCGAACCTAAAGAAAGGATCTAGGTGTGCCTCAAGTGTACCGTCTGCCTCTGAGGGACAGCGGGTTGATACCTGAAGGAAAAACTGGTTGTGAGGGTTACGGAGGTCTAAGCGCTGATAGATTGCATAGGCTTCGGTAGGTGGGCTGCCGCCTCCCGTAAATTGCCAGACGCCCGGAGCTGTTTCCGAAAAGACTGGGGTGCCTCCAGGGCCTGTTACGGCAACGAGCTGCAAGTTGATGTTCGGCTGCGCCGGGCTGTTCTGGACAACTTGAATGCCATCGGTACCCAGAATCTGGGCTCGCCCTTGTCCCGCATTGAGCACTTCCAACGTGCCCAGCGAGGCCAGCGTGCACGTGACCTGCCCCATAAGCCGTTGGGTCGCATTGATGGCTCCTGGCGAAGCCGGCTGTGGGTTAATCCAGGCAAAGTCGGCGTAACGCGTGCCCATCCCTACCAGCTGCACCGAATATCCTGCAGGCGTTGTACCATCCTCGGCAACCCCTATATCGACTGAAGCCACGCCATCAGCACAGCCGCCAACAGCGGTAAACGTGCCTTCGTAGCTCAAAAACTGGAGCGGATTTCCTTGATAGCAAAGGGCCAACCCATCAGGAGACCCATTTTGAATACCCGGAATGTACTTGTAGTATACCGTGTAGCCTCCTTCGCTAACGCCTTCGGTAAAGGTATCCAGACGGTGCAAGCCGTAGGGAACCCCACCACTGCCATTGTAGAGCACCAGGGTAAAGTCGCTTAGCACATAGGCCGCTGCGTTTTCCAGCACAATTTCGACGAACTCGTCGGTATCAGCGCCTGCGTTGTCGTAATGAAACTCGTTGATCCAGGCATTGGGCTGAGCCAGGGTAATCCATGGCAAAAACGTCCCAAGCGGCAGTATGCAATGCTTGATGAGCATGGTGCCACCTGTAAGCTTGGTGAACAGCGTATCTGAACCGAACGGCCGCTCCCCGGAGCTGCTTTTAGCTAACGGCCGTGATCTTTTTTCCTAAAGACCCGTCGACCTTTTGTATGATGGCGGTCAAGATGATTTTTAGGGTTTACGCATTTGGCGTAAGCTTATTTCCATTTATGCGCTTTAGGCTTAGGCAGGACATTAAGAAGCCCTGAAGTGGGCACGAAGTGGGTTGGCATGCGTTCTTTGGCCAGAGCACGCGCGGTTTGTCGTATCTGCTTTATGCAATGGCCTGACTGGAAAGATCCGCGCCACCGGGCAATGGCAGCCAGCCTGGGGGTGTCGGTGCTTATGCTGCTTGGCAAGTTCACCGCTTATCTACTTACTGGCAGTTCGGCCATCTTTTCGGACGCGGCTGAGTCGCTCGTGCATATTTTAGCTACGGCGTTTGTAGCCTTTAGCTTATGGTATGCGCTTCAGCCTCCGGATGCCGAGCACCCTTATGGCCATGGCAAAATTGCCTATTTCTCGGCTGGCTTTGAGGGGGCCATGATCTTGCTGGCCGCTGCAGGTATTCTCTATACAGCAGGTAAGGCCCTGATTTATGGCCCAGAGTTGCGACACTTGGGGGTGGGCGTATTGCTAACGGCGCTGTTTAGCGCCATCAACTTGCTTTTGGGGCTATTTCTGATCCGCGTTGGGCGGCGTCACAAAAGCCTGGTGCTTGAGGCCAATGGGCGCCATGTACTAACCGACATGTGGACGAGCCTGGGAGTTGTGTTGGGAGTAGCTCTGGTAGCTTGGACCGGCATTGTCTGGTTGGACCCCTTGATTGCCATTTTGATGGCGCTCAACATTTTGCGGACGGCAGTTCAGTTGCTCCGACAGTCCTTTACCGGGCTTATGGAACGCGTGCGTGAGGACGATACGCGGGTGCTTGTGGAAGTACTCGATGCAGCGGTTCAAAAAGGAATGATCTCAGATTATCACCAGCTCCGACACCGCCGTACGGGCGACCAGCTCTGGGTAGAATATCACCTGATGCTTCCTGGTGAGCGAACGCTTGATGAAGTGCATGCCCAGGCCCATGCCGTGGAAGCGGCCATTCATGCCCGTTTTCCGGGTCAGCGGGTGTACGTTACGGCCCATTTGGAGCCCGAGCGCCATGAAGCTGCGCACCCCGAAGGCCATCAAGAACCCGATGATCCCTTAAAGGCCCAAGCCGAACACATCCGATCTTCTTGATTAGCGGGGGGCATGTGTATTTTTATACCTAACCAAGCTGCTGGTAGCCTATGGTACCGGTTGAGCTGCGCTTAAAGAATTTTATGAGCTATGGCGAGGCCGCTCCGGTACTCGACTTTCGGCCTTTTCGGGTAGCCTGCCTTTCAGGTAGCAATGGCCAAGGCAAGTCGGCCTTGCTGGACGCCATCACCTGGGCTCTCTGGGGAGAAGCGCGTAAACCCAGCGACAGCCGCAAGCCCGACGAGCACCTGCTGCGCATTGGTGCCCGCTCCATGGAAGTTGAGTTTACCTTCGACCTTGAAGGAGTCCGCTACCGCGTTATTCGTCGCTATAGCCGTTCTGCCTCGGGAAGAACCAATCGGCCTGAACTGGAGCTTCAAGTTCTGGATCCTAAAACCCACACCTATCGGCCGCTGACGGCCCCCTCGGTGGCTGAAACCCAAGCACGTCTGAATCAGGTGCTCGGCCTAGACTACCAGACCTTTGTTAATGCTTCATTTCTGCTGCAAGGGCGCTCGGATGAATTTACCCGCAAAAAACCTAGCGAGCGAAAAGAAATCTTAGCGCGCATGCTCAACCTGGAGCGCTACGAGCGGTTGGCTGAGCTGGCGCGGGAAGAAGGGCGTAAAGCACAAGAGCGGGCCGAATGGCTGGAGCAACAACTTGAGCAGATGCAGGCTGCTCTGGCCGAGGCTCCACGCGTTCACGAAGCCTATCAGGCCCTCATGCAGCAGCGGGCCGCCTTAGAAGACAGACTGGCGCAACAGCGCGCCCAGTTGCAGCAGCTACATGCCCAGAAGGTGCGCCTTGAGGAAAGTCGTCGTCGCCTGGAGGAACTGAACGCACAGCTTCAGCGACAAGAAGATCTGTTACGCGAAGATCGGTATCGGCTTGCTGAACTCGAAGCCCGCATCGAACGCTACGAAAACATTCTGGCCCAGCGATCCACTATCGAGCGCGACTACGCACGCTTTCAGCAACTCCAGCAGACACTGCGGCAACTTGAAGAAAAGCGTGAACTGTGTCGGGGCATTGAGGAACAGTTGCATCAGCTTGACCGAGAACTGGATCGCCTGCGTGGTGAACTGGAAAAAAAGCTTCAAGCTGTTTTGCTTGAGCAAAAGCATAGACGCTTGCGCCTTGAAGAGCTAAAAGCTCAGCTGCAAGAACAGCCAAAGCTGGAAGCACGCCTGCAGCAAGCTAAGCAAGCCCAGCAACAAGTCGCGCAGCTGGAGCAGCGCCGTCGTGAGCGGGAAGCCATAGAAGGACAAATTCGTGAGCTGGCGCAGTCGCTACTGGCAAAACAAAAGCAACTTGAAGGGGCCCTTGCGTCACTGCGCGCGCAGCAAGCCCAAGAAATGCAGGCGCTAGCGTCTGTGCCTGCGCTGGAACAGGAACGCCAGCGCTTGGAAGCAGAAACTGCCCAAAATCAAGCGCTAAGCCGTGAGCTGGAGGCGCTGACCGAGGAAGGGGTGGCGCTTAAACAGGCGATTGAAAGCCAGCATGCTCGACTTGCAGAGCTTGAAAGCCAACGCGAAGCCCTGAAAGCGCGCTACGACACGTTTATGCAGGGGGCAGAAGATGTGTGTCCGGTGTGCGGCAGCCATCTGGAGCCAGCACATCGCGAAGAAGTTTGTCGCCACTACGAAGCGCAACTCCAAACACTTGCACAGCAGCTTGCAGAAGGCCGGGCATGGCTTGCTGAGCAAGAAAAGCGTCGAGAGATGCTCCGGCACCACTACCAAGAAAAGCGCGCATTACGCGAGCGTTTGGCCCAAGCACCGGAGCAGTTAGCCCAAGTGACGGCCCGTTTAGAGGAATTGCGTAAGCGACAGCAGGCGCTTGCCCAACTTGAAGCCCAGATTGAAAGCTTGGAGCTCCAGCTCCGCGAGCAGACCTTTGCCCAAGAGGAGCGCCGGCAACTTGAAGTTTTGCATCGCCAGCTGGAGGCTTTACCGCTTGACCTGACGCTTTTAGAACAGCTGCGCCAGCAAGCAGCAGAAGTGGGCCCCCTACAAGAACGACTGGCAGAACTGGCGTACCAAGAAGGACAACGCGAAGGGCTTGAGCGCGAGCTGGAGCGTCTGGCCCAGCAGGAACGCACATTGCGTGAAGAACTTGACCGCGGCCCTGCCCTGCAGTCGGTGCAGCAGCGACGCCGCGAGCTTCAGGAGAAGCTCCTGCAAATTGGCTTTGATGCCACCCAACTTCATCAAGTTCGGCAAGAACTCGAAGCGCTGGGAGATGTTGGGGCTCGCTTACATGAACTGCTACACGCGCAGCAGGACCTGGAAAGCACCCGACAGAGCCATCGCCAGCTTCGCAAGCGTATTGAACGAGAAATGGGCGAACGCGACCGTCTTGAGGCCCAATGCCAGGCGCTTGTACAGGAGCTTGCCGGGCTGGAGCATATAGAAGCGACGTACACGGAAGCTCAAAAAGCTTTCGAAACCGTCGAAGCAGAACGCCATCGACTGGAGCAACAAATTGGAGAACATCAGGCGCGCTTAGAACAACTCGAGAAGCTCCAAACAGAACGCGTGCAACAGCTGCAAGAGTTGCAAAGCCTGAAACATCGCGCCCGAATTTATGACCACTTACGGCAGGCTTTTGGTAAACATGGTATCCCTTCTCTAATTATCGAGCAAACGCTACCCGAACTTGAAGCGCGAGCTAACGAATGGCTCGATCGTCTGACTGAAGGGCGCATGCATGTCGAGCTACGCACGCAGCGAGATAAAAAAACCGGTGGAATCAAAGAAACGCTCGATATCATCATTACCGATGAGCAAAGCGTTCCACGTCCTTACGAGACGTTTTCAGGTGGCGAAGCCTTTCGCATTGACTTTGCGCTGCGACTGGCGCTAGCCCAACTGTTGGCCGAGCGCAGCGGCGTGCGCATTCGCACTTTGGTGATTGATGAAGGTTTTGGTACACAAGACGCACAAGGCCTCCAGCATCTGATCGAAGTCATTCAGACCGTTCAGTCGGATTTCGACAAAATTCTGGTCGTTACCCATCTCAACGAACTCAAACAGGTTTTTCCCGTGCGCATTGAGGTCGAAAAAGACCCTGTCGAGGGCTCGCGCTTCGAAGTGTTTGGGGTGTGACAGGCTATGCCGCAGGAAGCAAGCGGCGTGTCCAGCGCATGAGCAATAGGCCGCCCAGAATTAAGGCTCCCCCCAACACCTGGCTTAACGTAATGGGTTCGTTAAGCAGCACATGCCCAGCGATCAAGGCTACAAAAGGAGTCAGGTTGCCGAATGCTGCGGTATGGGCAGGACCAACATGACGGACGGCCTGGTTCCACAAAGCAAGGGTCAACCCGGTTGAAAGGGCTCCAGAAAAGACGATTGCAGCCCAGGCGTTGCCCCCTACGGCTGGCCAGTTGACGGTGTCGAAAAACAGGATTCCCAGGATCAGTAAAACGGGATAAGCAGGCAAAAGACTGAGGAAGGTGAGGCTAGACGGATCGATCTTGCGGACCAGGGGTTGGCTTAGGGCAGTATAAGCACCCCACGCTACCGATGCCCCCAGCATCAGCAGATTTCCTTGCAGCGCCTGGTGGGAAAAGTCTAAGGCCCGTGGGCTGTAGATCACAACCAGGACCGTTCCGGCAAGAGAAAGCAACAATCCTCCCCATCCTAACCAGCGCAACCGATCGTAGCCCAAGAACTGGCTTAGTAAGGCCGTCCAAAGCGGGGCACTGGCCATAATCAGGGCTGCGCTGCCTGCAGTCGTTAGGCTTACCCCCAGGATAAACGCTACTTGGTAGATTACATATCCGAGAAGCCCCAGGCCTACAATAGCCCAGCCATGCGTCTGAAGGGGCGCAAAGAACCGGATGCCGTTTCGCCGCTGTACCCGTAGATGCAGCACCCAGAGCACAAGTAGCGAAAAGATGAACCGAAAGACGTTTACCACGAAGGGATGCATGACAGCCAGCGCTACTTTGAGAATGGGGAAATTGATACCCCAAACCAAAACGTCGAACAACAAGGCTAGCTCGTAACGCAGCGTGTGGCGTGCCATAGGCGAAGTCAAAAGCGTAGGGAAAGTGTCCCAATATGCGCGTATGCTATTTTTATGTTTGATAGCTTCCTGTTAATTTTTTAGGTGGAGGATGGCTTATGCAGGAAGCATCGGAAAAATTCTACACCATTGGAGAGGTTGCTCGCCTAACAGGGTTGGCACCGCACGTGCTGCGGTATTGGGAAAGCGAATTTGAGTTGCTGCGCCCGCAAAAAGATGCTGCCGGGCGGCGCCGTTATACCGAAAAAGATCTTAACCTGGTACGCGAAATCCAATACTTGTTGCACGCCGAGCGCTATACCATTGAAGGAGCGCGACGGGTTCTTGAGCGGCGAAAACACGCGGATTCGGAAATGCGAGCCCAACTTTTAGCGCTTCGGGCCTTTTTGCAGAGGCTCCAAGAGCATCTGGCTTTTCAGCTGTATGAAGAGCCGGCAAAAGGGAACCCAGATCAGGATTGAAGCATTTGCTGGGCGTGCTCAGCATAAGTATCGGGACGTAGCGCAGCCCGGTAGCGCACTAGCATGGGGTGCTAGGGGTCGTGGGTTCAAATCCCACCGTCCCGACCCAAACCCGCCACCTGAGATGGCGGGTTTTTTTGTTTGCTCACCTCTAGTTGGGGCACCTCTTAGCAGGCGACAAAAAAGAATAATGTCTAATGTGAATAATGTATAAACAAAAAAGATGTAAGTCGATATGTTTCCAAATTTTTTTTGATTCATTCTCGTATTTTTTTAATAAATAAAACTAAAAAGGGCTTTCAGTCCGTTTAGTTTTAATGAAAGCGCTCCCGATCATATTGTTTTTGTGGAATTTGTGCTGGGTTTTGTCCTTGACGATAGGGATCTTAAATGCGTTATTGCATAAAAAAATGAAGCGCGTTGCGCTCCACCGGCTGTGGCTTTACGTATGCAACACCTTGCTTCAGGACAACAGCAGATAAGCAATGTGCACCCCTTGGTGAAGCAGGGTGTCGTGGGTCGGGATATTGCCAGGCAGGTAGAGGTACGACCTTGCCCTGGGGCAGGCGTACCTATTCTGATTACGGCCCTCGCGGGCCGAGTAATTCTCGCGATCGCCTAAGTTTCCCACCTGGCGTCCCGGCTGCACCTGTTCGAGATTGTTTACAGAAAAATCGTTGCAGCGCAGACCGGGGCGCCCTAAACCCCGGTTGCGATGCAACAGCCAAGTTACGACGCCTGTTTTTCTCAGCCAGAAGGTTGGCAAACCGAGCGGGATGCCTGTGGGGTGGGGATCATTTGTACGCTGCATGAGCCCCCATCCCATAAGATTGTCCGTTACGGCCTTGAAGTGCTGCTGCGCTTGAGCCATCGCGGCGCTTGTGGTTGCGATGAGCGCACAGGTGATGGCGCTGGCATTTTGGTGCAACTCCCCGATGCTTTTCTACGGGAAGTCGCTCGCGATGAAGGTATCCGCTTGCCCGACCCCGGTGCTTATGGAGTAGGCATGGTTTTCCTGCCGCGTGAGGCTGCTATGCAGCAGCAGTGCCGGGAGCAATTTGAGGCGCTGATTCAAGCAGAAGGGCAACGGGTGCTGGGGTGGCGGCGGGTGCCAACCCAGTCAGAGGTGCTGGGCGTCTCAGCCGCGGCTGCCGAACCGAGCATCTGGCAGGTTTTCGTGCAGGCAGGGCCAGGGATGGATGCCGAAGCTTTTGAGCGTAAACTTTTTGTAATCAAGCGCATGGCTCGGCATGTTATCCCCAGCCGGGCATTTTACGTTGTTAGTCTTTCGGCGCGCACCCTGGTCTACAAGGGCATGCTGACCCCGACGCAGCTAGGGGCTTATTACCCTGACCTTACCGATCCTCGCTTTGCTAGCCGGCTGGCCTTGGTGCACTCGCGCTTTAGCACCAACACCTGGCCGCGCTGGCCGCTGGCCCAGCCTTTCCACCTGCTGGCCCATAACGGGGAAATCAATACGCTTCGCGGTAATATCAACGCACTGCGTGCCCGCGAAGCCTTGCTGCGTTCCCATGTCCTGGGCGAGGACCTCAAAAAGATTCTACCGCTTTTGGATGAAACAGGGAGCGACTCGCAGATGCTCGACGCCATGATCGAGCTGCTCTACCGCGCTGGCCGTTCTCTACCCCATGCGATCTTGATGACTATCCCTGAAGCTTGGGCCAATGATGACTATATGGACGAGGCACGCAAGGCTTTTTATGCCTACCACGCGTGCCTGATGGAGCCTTGGGACGGCCCGGCTGCGGTATGTTTTACCGATGGCCGCTATGCCGGTGCAGTGCTCGATCGTAACGGTCTGCGCCCAGCCCGCTATACCCTTACACGCGATGGCCTGGTGGTCTTGGCCTCTGAAGTAGGGGTGCTCGATCTAGATCCAGAGCATGTCGTCGAAAAAGGACGTCTGCAGCCAGGCCGCATGTTCCTCGTTGACCTGGAAGAAGGGCGCCTGGTGCGTGACGAGGAAATCAAAGCTACGCTAAGTCGACGCCAGCCTTACCACTTCTGGTTACAAACGCACCTGCGTACTGAAGCCGATCTGCCAACTGCTCAACTGCTACCGCGCTCGCTTGACCTTGAGACGCTGCGGCAGCAACAACGCCTTTTCGGCTATTCGCTTGAAGAGCTGCGTCTGATGTTAGCGCCCATGGCTCAGAAGAAAGATGACCCCGTTGGCTCCATGGGCGACGACACGCCGCTGGCCGTACTCTCGGACTTTCCGCGATTGCTCTACGATTACTTTAAGCAATTGTTTGCCCAGGTAACCAATCCTCCAATCGATGCCATTCGGGAGGAATTGGTTACTTCGCTGCATACGTACTTGGGCGGTGAATACAATCTGCTGGAGGAAACGCCCCAGCAGGCGCATCGTTTGCGGCTGGAACATCCCATCCTAACGCCGGAGAAGCTGACCCGCATCAAAGCACTTAGTGAAGAAAATCTGCAGGCGCGAACCTTACCAATGCTTTTTGACGTCGCGCAAGGAGGAGCAGGACTCCGAGAGGCTTTAGAGTTGCTTTGCCAGCAAGCCGCTGAAGCGGTAACGCAGGGAGCCACCATTCTGGTGCTCTCAGATCAAGAGGCGGGTCCGGAACGCGCCCCAATTCCGGCAGCATTAGCCGTAGGCGCAGTGCATCACCATCTGATCTGTACTGGTCTGCGTGCCCGCTGCAGTCTTGTGGTGGATAGTGGAGAGCCACGTCAGGTGCACCACGTATGTGTGCTGCTTGGCTATGGTGCCGATGCTGTTTGCCCCTATCTGGCCCTAGAGACAATCGCCGACCTGGTGCATATAGGCGAAATTACAGGCCTGCATGCCCGCGAAGCGCAGCAGCGCTACATTAAGGCCCTCTGCAAAGGCATTCTCAAGGTGATGTCCAAAATGGGCATTTCGGTGCTGCAAAGCTATCGGGGTGCCCAAATCTTTGAGATTGTGGGATTGGGTTCTGAAGTGGTCGAACGCTGCTTTGCTGGGACCGTTTCCCGCTTGGGCGGAGTGAACTTTGATGTGCTGGCCGAAGAGGTGCGGTTGCGCTACGAACAGGCTTATCCTCCTGCTGCTATTGAGGTCCCCTCCGATGGGCTTGACCGCGGCGGCTTTTACCAGTGGCGACGGGGAGGGGAATATCATCGCTATAATCCGCTAACTGTAGCCAAATTGCAGCACGCGGTTCGGGAACGCGACCCTAAAGATTACGAAGCGTTTGCCCGCTTAATTAACGAAGAAAATCAGCACCTATGTAAGCTACGGGGGCTACTCGACTTTATTCCGGCAGAACGGCCTGTCTCGCTCGAAGAGGTTGAGCCCTGGACTTCCATCGTGCGGCGCTTTAAGACGGGCGCCATGTCGTTTGGCTCAATTAGCCAGGAAGTGCACGAAACGCTGGCCGAGGCGATGAACCGTATCGGCGGTAAAAGCAATACTGGGGAAGGTGGCGAAGACCCTGAGCGCTATGCCCGAAATAATCCGCGCCGTAGCGCAATCAAGCAGGTAGCCTCTGGTCGGTTTGGCGTAACTATTGGTTACTTAGCCAGTGCTGATGAGATCCAAATCAAGATGGCCCAGGGGGCCAAGCCGGGTGAGGGTGGACAGCTACCGGGTGAAAAGGTCTATCCCTGGATCGCCCGCGTGCGACACTCAACACCCTGGGTTGGGCTCATTTCGCCACCGCCGCATCACGACATTTATTCGATCGAGGACTTGGCCCAGCTCATCTACGATTTGAAACAGGCCAATCCGACAGCCCGCATTAGCGTCAAGTTGGTGGCTGAGGCAGGGGTCGGTACAATTGCGGCGGGCGTGGCCAAAGGAGGAGCTGACGTGATTTTGATCAGCGGGCACGATGGAGGCACAGGAGCTTCGCCCATTACTTCGATCCTGCATGCTGGTTTACCGTGGGAACTGGGACTCGTAGAGACCCACCAAGCCCTGGTGGCCAATGGGCTCCGAGAGCGGGTTATTGTAGAAGTGGACGGGCAGTTGCAAACCGGGCGCGACGTAGCAATTGCGGCTTTGCTAGGTGCCCAAGAGTTTGGCTTTGCCACAGCTCCCCTGGTGGCTTTGGGATGCATTCGCATGCGCAAATGCCACCTGAACACCTGCCCAGTCGGCATTGCTACACAGGATCCTGAGCTTCGCAAAAAGTTTACCGGCCAGCCGGAGCACGTTATCAACTACTTCTATTTTGTGGCGGAAGAGCTGCGCCAGATTATGGCCATGCTGGGCTTCCGGACGCTCGAAGAAATGGTGGGGCGTGTGGATCGGCTTCAGGTGCGTTCCGTGGAGCATTGGAAGGCGCGGTATCTGGATCTAAGACCGCTAGTCAAGAAGATCGAAACGCCCGAAATACTGCGTCCTTTTAGCCAGCAACGTCCCTCTCGCAATGGCATCCCGACGCTTGACCAGCGGCTCCTGCCTGCTTTGGAGCCTGCCCTTGTGCGTCGCGAGCCCGTCCGGCTGCGTACGACTATCCGTAATACGGACCGGACTGTCGGTGCGCGCATCAGCTATGAGATTGCCACCCGCTATGGCGAGACGGGGCTGCCGGAAGACACGATATGGATCGATTTCGAGGGGGCAGCTGGGCAAAGTTTTGGGTCCTTTCTTGCTCCAGGCATAACGTTGCGCGTTGTTGGGGAAGCCAACGACTATTTTGGCAAAGGCCTCTCAGGAGGTAAGCTTATTATTCATCCGCCACAAACGGCAGCCTATCCGGCAGAATCGAACATCATTATTGGCAATGTGGCATTGTACGGAGCTACGTCGGGTGAAGCCTACATCCGCGGGCGTGCCGGTGAACGGTTTGCTGTACGTAATAGTGGTGCCTGTGCAGTGGTTGAAGGCGTTGGCGACCACGGCTGCGAATACATGACCGGTGGTCGGGTGGTGGTACTTGGGCCAACCGGGCGCAACTTTGCCGCCGGTATGAGCGGTGGCATCGCCTACGTGCTCGATGCAGACGGCCTGTTTGCCGAGCGCTACTGTAACCTGGAGATGGTGGAGCTCATGCCGATAGTTGAAGAAGCAGATATTGCCGAGCTGCGCAGGCTCATCGAGCGGCATTATTACTACACCGGTAGCCCAGTAGCACGTTGGGTGCTGGAAGACTGGCCTGGCGTGCTGAGACGCTTCGTCAAGGTCTTTCCGATCGACTATCGCAAAGCCCTTGAACGGCTGGCTCAAGAGCAAGAAGAGGAACTGGTTCGCCAGCAACTGGCCGCCTGAAGCTGAGCTTGTTTTGAGCAAAATTCGCTATGGGATCACTACGTGGTTTTATTGAAATCCCGCGTGAAGACCCGGAAAAGCGACCGGTAGAGGAACGCGTCCGGGATTTCCGTGAAGTTTATCGCCTGCTGCCTGAGGAACGGCTCCGCCAGCAGGCAGCGCGTTGCATGGATTGCGGCATTCCCTTTTGTCATGCAGGCTGTCCGCTAGGAAATGTTATCCCGGACTTTAACGATTTTGTTTATCGTAATCGCTGGCGCGATGCTTACGAGCGATTGCGGGCTACGAACAACTTCCCGGAGTTTACGGGGCGGATTTGTCCGGCACCCTGCGAATCGGCCTGTGTGCTGGGGCTTATTGAGCCGCCGGTAACGATCGAGCAGATCGAGTGGGCCATCATTGAACATGCTTTTCGAGAAGGCTGGGTTAGGCCTGAGCCCCCTGCCCAGCGTACGGATAAGCGTGTGGCCGTGATCGGCTCTGGTCCAGCCGGATTGGCTTGCGCAGACCAACTCAACCGCGCCGGCCATTGGGTGACGGTATTTGAACGAGATGATCGCGTCGGCGGCTTACTGCGCTATGGTGTGCCTGACTTTAAAATGGAAAAATGGGTGATCGACCGCCGCGTAGCCATCTTGGAGGCCGAAGGGATCTCATTTCGTACCGGCGTGCAAGTGGGTCGCGATTATTCGGCTGATGAGCTCCGCCGTGATTTTGACGCCATCGTGCTTTGTACTGGCGCTACGCAACCCCGTGATGTACGGGTACCTGGCCGTGAGTTGCAAGGTATTCATTTTGCCTGGGAATACCTCTGGCAGGCTACCAAACGCGTAGCCCGTGACGACTTGGAGGCAGCAGGCATCCCGATCATCGATGCAAAGGGAAAAAGCGTGGTCGTTATTGGGGGAGGCGATACGGCTAGCGATTGCATTGGTGTCGCTAACCGTCAAGGTGCCCGCACAATTGTCAACTTTCATATTTGGCCGGCACCGCCGACCGAGCGCACACCCGATATGCCCTGGCCTTTTTATCCGCATTTGTTGCACGTAAGCACGTCGCATGAAGAGGGTTGTGAGCGGGTATGGAGTGTCGAAACGATTGCTTTTGAAGGGCGCAATGGCCATGTCGAACGGGTGGTTACGGTCGATGTCGAACCAGGGCCTCCGGGGCCAGATGGAAGACGTACGCGGCGCAGGGTACCAGGCTCGGAGCGTGTTTGGCCTGCTGATCTGGTTCTGATTGCCATCGGCTATGAAGGCCCAGAGCGAAGCCCACTCTTAGAAGCCTTGGGGGTTGAGCTTGATAGCCGCGGCAACGTCAAAGCCGATACCTATTTTCAAACCAATGTGCCGGGAGTGTTTGTGGCTGGGGATGCCCATCGGGGTGCTTCGCTGGTGGTGTGGGCCATCTCAGAAGGCCGAGAGGCTGCACGCGGGGTAGACCTTTACTTGATGGGGTACACCAGCTTGCCTACTAAGGGCGAAGGTGACCTGCCCTTGCTCCGATAACTGCGCTGCATGTATCTTGACGTCAGTATGGCAGAGCTTCCTTTTGTTACCGCATTAGCTGCAGTGGAGCATGACGTTCGGGTCGGGCGGGTGATTGTCTGGGGACCTGGCTCGCTTTCGAATCTAGGACCGGGCTTTGATGCGCTCGGCCTGTGCATTCAGGGCTTAGGCGATCGTGTTGAGGCTTGGCGTACCGAAACGCCAGGCGTCCATTTGGTAGAGGCAAATGGCCTGCCGGGGTCACGCATTCCGGAAGATCCCCAGACGAACACAGCAGCCGTGGCTGCCGCAGCCGTTCTTCGACTTGTTGCGGCGCAGCATGGTATTGCCTTACGGCTGCGCAAAGGACTACCTGCCGGATCGGGTTTAGGGAGCTCGGCAGCCAGTGCTGTAGCCGGAGCCTGGGCAGCGAATTTGCTGCTTGAGCAGCCACTGCCGCGTGAAGCGCTCGTCGAAGCTGTACTGGAAGGCGAATTTGTGGCTGCAGGCAGCCGTCATGGCGACAATGTGCTGGCAGCACTTTTTGGCGGTTTGGTACTCGTTTCGGCAAGCAATCCCTCTGTCTACCGCCGTATTCCGCTGCCCGCTCCGCTATCGATCGCTTTGATTTTGCCCCAGGTTGAAATTCTCACGCGCACTGCCCGCGACATCTTACCTCGTGAGGTTGCCCTACGTGATGCGGTGCACAATGCGGCTGCATTGGCATTTTTGGTTGATGCTTTCCGCTGTGGTGATTGGGAAACGGTAGGACGCTGGATGATGGCCGATCGCCTCGTAGAACCGGTTCGGGCTACGCTGGTCCCCTGCTATGAAGCGGTTCGGCGCGCTGCTTTAGAGGCCGGTGCGTTTGGATGTGCCCTTACGGGATCGGGGCCATCGATGTTTGCCTTGGCCAAAGACGAGCAGCATGCCCAGCGTATTTTGTCGGCTATGCTGGAAGCCAGCAATCAAAGTGGTATCGCTGCTCAAGGGTTTGTGACCGCGGTGGATGAAGAAGGTGTACGTCAGCTTTGAAGATGATGACTGCTCCGCTTCGCTTTAGGAGTACCCGGGGTCAGGCTCCAGTCCTAACGTTCGATGCTGCTTTGCTTCAGGGATTGGCACCAGATGGGGGTCTCTATATTCCAGAGGAAATCCCAAAGCTTTCGCCTGCGGTATGGCGGCAAGCCTCATCTTTTCCAGAAATGGCCACCGGAGTGCTTGTGCAGTGGCTCAGCGGCACTTTTTCAGAAGAGAGCGTGGCGGCTGTGGTGGGCGAAGCACTTTCGTTTCCCGTCCCCTTGGTGCCTTTAGGGGATGCACTTTACGTGCTGGAGCTCTTTCACGGCCCTACACTTTCTTTTAAAGACTTTGGCGCTCGGACTATGGCGCGCTTTGCTCGGGAGGTGCTAGCGCGTCGGGCTGAGCAACTTTTGGTACTGGTCGCTACCTCAGGCGATACCGGGAGCGCCGTAGCTGATGGATTTGCGGGGTTGGAGGGCGTGCGTGTAGGACTGCTGTACCCTTACGGCCAGGTCAGTCCTGTCCAGGAACGTCAGCTTATTGTTAGGCGGCCTGGGGTGCAAGCTTTTGCGGTCGAGGGCACCTTCGACGATTGTCAGCGACTGGTCAAAACAGCTTTTGCCGATCCTGATTTTAGCTCTGTTCGGCTTTCTTCGGCCAATTCAATCAATGTAGGACGTCTACTGCCGCAGATGCTCTATTACATTTGGGCTGTAGCGGTAGGCGGCTTTGATGAAGTGGTTTTTTGTGTGCCCAGTGGTAACTTGGGTAACCTGACCGGCGGCGTGCTGGCCGCGCTGAGCGGTCTACCGGTGCGGCGTTTTATAGCGGCCCATAATGCGAACGACTTCTTTCCGCGTTTTCTGGCTGGTGAAGGGCCGGCCTTCGGTCCCTCTCGCCGTACGCTTTCCAATGCGATGGATGTCGGGCGACCGAGTAACTTTGAGCGTCTTGAGGCCTTGCTAGGGTCACAAATGTCCCAGTGGATCTGGGGCACGAGCGTTTCGGATAAAGAGACGCTGGAGCGTATCCGCCGCGTGTATGCGTCTACGGGCTACATAGCCGATCCGCATACAGCAGTAGGTCTGGAGGCGGCCCAACGCTATCGCGAGGCTACGGGCGATCAGGCGCCCCTGGTTGTGTTGGCTACAGCCCATCCGGCTAAGTTTCCTGAGGTGGTGCGCCGGGCCTTAGACTTTGAACCTCAAGTTCCTGAACGTTTGGCGCGGCTTTGGGAGGCCGAAACGTCGGTTGTGCGCATTGAGGCTACATTGGATGCCCTGAAAACCCACCTGTTGCCGCATGTGGTCGCTACCCGGACGTGATCCTGCCGAAGTGGATGGCGAGGCCCTCTACTGGCTTGATCCCCCTTTGGTAGCGTTTGAAGGGTTTACCGTTGAGGCTTTTGGGGCTCTGGAGCGCTTGAAAGCGCGGCCGCATCTGGATCAATACCGTATCGAAAAGCCACTTTTGCAGCAGTACATACAAGCGCCGTTTCGACGATTGCGGGATGATTTGGTGGTTAATTGGGTGTTGCCTAATGCGCTGGCATTGGAAACAGAGCGTAATGTGTTTAGTCGATTTTTGAAGAATGATTTTGGTGCGGGAGGGTGTCATGCCCATTACTGGATGGCCTTTTACCGGCAGGGACGGCAGCGTTTAACGGATGTACAGCTGATGGTGAGTTTGCATGCAGATGGACTTTGGGCTGGGGTATATGTGGGGGTACCTGCGCGTGCGGTTTGGAAGCGGGTTAGGGCAGAGCTTGTGGACAGGGGAGAGGGTGTGTTGTGTGCCGTTTTGCCGTTATTGCAACTTAAAATCTACACAAAAAAAGGCAAGCTTCAGTTACGGCACTCTGCAGATGTATCTACAGCGCTGTCTAGGGTGTTGCGTGGAGCTGAAGGTCTCTGGGTAGGAGCAGGGCTATTGCGTGAAGCGGTGCTGCAATATGGGGCAGCAGTGGTATTTTGGGTTTTGCAGATTTGGCAACGGGCTTGGCCGCTGTATCGATTTTGCTGTGCAGTCAGCCGCTAAGCGAGAAAGCCAACAGTTCACCTTGGCCATCGTAGGGTAGCAGGTACAACGTATCGCCATAGAGGGCTAGTCCTTCGCGGGTTAGCGGCCAACCCCAACGGGTACGACCGGCTAAAATGCGATGCACGAGATGCCAGTTTTCTGGATCGAAGAGGTCTATGACGCCCTTCCAGAGGCCGCGATAGCCGCCGCAGAGCAAATAGGTTTCTATCATTTTGCAATCCTGGTAGGCGACATCGGTAGGGCTGGGGATACGGGCAAGGAGTTGTCCTTCGGCATTCCACACAAAAAAGTATTGGGAATTCCAGTCCGTACCGTAAAGCCTTCCCTGGTTATCGGCAGCCAAAAGGCTAACGTGATGATGGACGATAAAGCTATGGTGCACAGACAAGTCCTGAGGTGAAATCGCCAGGATGCGGGTAGAGCCATGTGCGTCGTAGGTGGCGTTGGGAATCCATAGCCAACGACCGTCGAAGGAAAGTCCACCGGGATGGATGCGGGGCCCTTCAGTAAGCTCAACGGCCCGTAATAAGCGGCCGCTGGCACGATGTACCTGAAAGAGCCAGCCCCGCCGGTGTATGCGATCTACGGCGGTCACAAAAAGCAGGGTATCGACAATTGCCAGGCCCTGCACATGGTAGGCGTTAAATTGTAGTGGATATCGGGAAGAGGAGGCGGCATCCAAGATAGCAAGGTGAAGCAAAAGGGAAAGTTTTGATGTCCCGGAGGTCCTGAGGGAGGGGAGGGTTTCGCGTTGCGAAGAGGTTCCGGGGTAGGGTAGGGGTGCGGTTAATAAAAGCAGTAACAGGGGCAGGGGCGCGTGACGAAGCATAGCGGGTAGCAGGTTGCGCTAGTCTAACGTACGCAGCGCATGTTAGCCGGTATTAATGAGAGTGTTATCCGTTGATCAACAAGGGCTCGCTTTTATGCAGGCTGTGTGCTATTATGGGCAAAAAGCATTCGCCTAACGACTATGGAAGAGCTGGTACAGGTGCAGCTTCGGGGACCCGTAGCAACATTGGTTCTCAATCGGCCTGAAAAGCGGAATGCGTTGAACAGTGCGCTGATCAAGGCGCTTTCGGAGGCTTTGGAGGCGCTGTCAAAGCAGTCTTCAGTGCGGGTGGTGGTATTGACGGGTGCGGGCAAGGTATTTTCTGCGGGAGCGGATTTGGCAGAGCTGGAGCGTTTGCGACAGGCAACGGTCGAAGAGAATCTGGCAGATTCGGAGCGTTTGGCTGGTTTATTTCGGCAGCTGGTCTATTATCCGAAGCCCGTTATTGCAAAGCTAAATGGACATGCAATTGCCGGGGGGTGTGGACTGGCCATGGCGTGCGATTTTGCTATTGCCGCGACGGGTAGCAAATTGGGTTTTACCGAAGTGCGGTTGGGATTTGTACCGGCTATTGTGGGGGTTCTGGTGTTGCGGCGTGTGGGAGAGGTGGTTGCGCGGGATCTGTTGTTGCGGGGTCGACTTATTGAGGCAGAAGAGGCTGTACGTCTTGGGCTGATTCATCAGGTGGTACCTTCCGAAGCGCTGGATCAAACGGTAGATATGCTAGCCCTGGAATTGGCTAAGGAAACGAGCCCTTCGGCGCTTGCGTTAACGCGTCGCTTGCTTGCCGATTTGCCCGGCATGAGCTTCGATGCTGCGTTGGCTTACGCTACGCGGGTCAACACGCTGGCGCGTGAAACTGCAGACTTCCGTGCGGGCATTCAGGCGTTTTTAGCTAAGCAAGATCCCCCGTGGCGTGCAGCGGCAAGCTAAGGCTATGGTATTGCTACAGCCGTTTTACGAAAAGCCCTGGCCGTCCGCGTTGCACTCAGCCGCACAGGCCCTCTGGCGCTGGCATCTGAACCTGCGACAACCCCATGTGCCTCCAGGGGTAGAGACGCAGGCATTTTTGCAAGCAGAAGCCGAACGTGTGGTCCGAGGAGAGCCGGTGCAGGGTATTGTGCCCTTTGAGGTTTGGGAGGCCGCTTATCAGGTTTGCATGACGCATCGTTTACCTTTGGAACTGCTGGGTCGACAGGTGCGGTCGGCATGGGGCTGGGTTAGTCCGGTACGTTTTCCCGATGCTGCGATGCTGGAGGCTTTTATGCAGGATTTTGCTGGGGCCCATGGCCGACTGCTTATTCGCTTGATAGGTAGCGGTACGCGTTTCGAAGATGCGCTTGTAGATGCATTGGCGGCTGGATTTTTTCTGACCGACCGTCTGGCACGGCTGCCACGCGATCTGGCTGCAGATCGGCTATTTATTCCCCTGGAAGATATGGAGCGGGCTGGCGTTTCGGTGGAGTTATTGCAGCGCGGTGCCGACAATGCCGCCGTGCGTCGCCTGCTCTGGAAACAGGTGGTGCGGGCGCAAGAAGCGCTGGCACGGGGGCGAACCCTGGTACATGCCCTGCCTCGGCGTTATGCACGGGTTCTGCGTCGCGCCTGGTTTGAAGCGCTTGAAGTGCTGCATACCATCGAGCGTAGGGACTATGACCTATGGCGCGGTCCCATCCAGCTATCTTTTTGGCAACGCCTACATGTCGCTTACCAGGCTCGTTTTTCTCGCGTAGCGTTTCGCAAGTAAACCGCCTTTGGGATTATATAACGTATATTGAATCCAAAAAACAGACGGTTCATCGATGACGACCTATCGCGACGCAGGTGTAGATATTGAGGCAGGTGAAGCATTGGTTGAGCGCATTAAACCGCTGGTTCGCTCGACCTTCACTTCAGGAGTATTGGCTGACATCGGTGCGTTTGGAGCCTTTTTTGCTCCGGATTTTGCTCGCTTCCAGCAACCGGTACTGGTGGCTTCAGTAGATGGCGTAGGTACCAAGCTTAAGGTAGCTTTTCTCATGAACCGCCATGATACCGTTGGGCAAGATCTCGTCAATCATTGCGTAAACGATATCGCTGTATGTGGCGCGCAGCCGTTGTTTTTCCTGGATTATCTGGCTACGGGGCGGTTGCGGCCGGAGATTGCCGAGCAAATCATTCAGGGCTTTGTGGAAGCCTGCAAGGCAAATGGCTGTGCGTTGATCGGTGGAGAGACGGCTGAAATGCCCGATTTTTATGCGCCCGAAGAGTACGATCTGGCAGGAATGATTGTGGGTATAGTGGAACGCGAGGCTATTTTAGATGGGCGTCATGTTACGGCTGGCGATGTGCTGATCGGATTGCCTTCTACCGGACTGCATACCAACGGCTATTCGCTGGCGCGGAAGGTTTTACTTGCGCATTTTTCTGTAGACGACCGGCCTGCCCTGCTAGGAGGAGTTAGTGTAGGGGAGGCGCTTTTGGCTGTACACCGATCCTATTTACAACCGATTCGGGCTTTGATTGAGGCCGGGTGCGTGCATGCGTTCGTGCATGTTACCGGGGGCGGTATTCCAGGAAACACGGTGCGGGTAGTGCCCAAGGGATTGCGTTTTGAGGTAGATTATGGGGCCTGGGAGCGGCCTCCGATTTTTCGATTGATTCAGGAGCTGGGACAGGTGCCTGAAGGCGACATGCGGCGCACGTTTAACCTGGGCATTGGCCTTATTGCGATCGTCCCAGCAGATCGCAAAGCAGAAGCTATGGCGCTCTTACAGGCCTTAGGAGAGCAGCCGATAGAGATAGGCAAGATCGTGATAGCCTGAAAAATGGCAGCCTTTTTGTAGATTGGAAACTTATACCTCTGTAATTTCCGTTACAGTTAAAAATTGTATTCGAAAGCAGAAAAGATGCCATGCTGTCGTTGCTGGTTATTCTAGTTTTGAGCTACCTCGTGGGTTCTATTCCAGGTAGCGTTTGGGTAGGCCAGTTGCTTTATGGGATTGATGTGCGTCAGTACGGAAGCGGCAATGCAGGAGCGACGAACGTCTTTCGCGTGCTGGGATGGAAAGCTGGCCTGCTGGCTACGGTGATCGATTTAGGGAAGGGGGTGCTGGCCGCAGGGGTGATTGCGACATTGCGATTGGACGATCTGCCTTCAGGATTTTTGCATTGGCATATCGAGACGGTTGTCCGTTTGATGGCTGGCATTGCTGCTGTGTTAGGTCATATGTTTCCAATTTGGGCTGGATTTCGTGGAGGCAAGGGGGTTAACACCTCGGCTGGGGTGCTGTTGGCTTTGACCCCTGTTACGACGCTCATTACGGCAGGGGTGTTTGTGATGGTCTTGTTGCTGTCGCGCTACGTATCCCTGGCGTCGATTACGGCCGCTATTGCGTTTCCGTCGGCGGTGGCCATCCGCAAATATGTGTTTGGCATTGAGTCGCTGGACAGCAGCCTGCTCATTTTCGGCATTATGTTGGCCGTGCTGGTCATTTGGGCGCATCGCGCAAACATTCGTCGCCTATTGAGCGGCACGGAAAACCGCGTGCGGTCATTTCGTCCAGCCCGGGGTATGTTGGGGCGTGGAGAGTTGCGGCGCTGAGCGCAAACCAATTGGAGTCATGCGTGCAACCGCCAGCCAGGCCCGCCGGCCGGCCGGGCGAAACCTTACCATCTTCGGCGCTGGCAGTTGGGGAACAGCGCTTTCTGTGCTACTTGCCGCCAATGGACATCAGGTTACGCTTTGGGCTCGGCGACCTGAAGTGGCTGCGCATATCCGCTGCACCCGGCATAACCCTACCTATTTGACCGAGGTTGAGCTGCCAGTCTCGATCTCTGTTACAGCCGCGCTCGAAGAAGCAGCACCAGAACGCGACGTTTGGGTAGTAGCTACGCCAGCCCAAGCTGTACGTGCACTGGCCGAACAGTTGCGGCCCTGGGCACATGCTGGATTGATTGTGGTGTCGGTGGCCAAAGGTTTGGAAATCGCTACGCTGAAGACTACCACGCAGGTCTTGGCAGAAGTGCTCACTGAGGTGCCCCGAGAGCGTATAGGAGTGCTTTATGGCCCCAGCCATGCTGAAGAGGTAGCGGCTGGTATGCCCACCACCGTGGTTGCTGCTGCGCCTTCCTGCGCTATCGCCGAAGAGATCCAGGCCATGTTTATGGCCCCTACGTTTCGGGTATACGTCAATCCCGACTTGATTGGTGTCGAAATTGCAGGATCGGTCAAAAACGTCATGGCACTGGCCGCCGGCATGAGCGATGGTGTAGGGTTTGGAGACAATGCTAAGGCCGCTTTGATCACACGCGGCCTTGCAGAGATTCAGCGGCTGGGCGTGCGTTTGGGGGCAAATCCGGCCACGTTTGCCGGTTTAGCCGGCATTGGGGACTTGGTCGTAACCTGCATGAGCCGGCACAGCCGCAACCGATACGTGGGGGAACAGATCGGACGCGGTCGCACGCTAGAAGAAGTGCAGCGCGAAATGCAAATGATCGCCGAAGGCGTACCGACCACTGCAGCAGTTTATCGCCTAGCCCGTCAGCTTGGCGTTGAAATGCCCATAACAGAAGCTGTCTACCAGATTCTCTTTGAGGGCAAAAAGCCTGCAGAAGCTGTTCGGGAGCTCATGACGCGGGAGGCAAAGTATGAGGACTGGCTGCCCCGAACGGTAATGGCTGAACCACCTGATGGCCTTTCGGCCTCTGAATCGGTGTCTTCCCGATAGCACGGCCTCGCCTGCCATGACGCTGCAAGAGCTTAACCAGCTTGTGGCCTTAGGAGAAGGGCCCACGCTGGAATTCAAACGCAAAGTTCCTCGTCCGGAACGCATCGCTAAAGAAGTTATTGCTTTTGCCAATACGCAGGGAGGGCGCCTGCTGCTGGGTGTAGACGATAACGGCACACTGGTAGGGGTGCGCGATGCTGATGAAGAAGTCTTTGCCCTGCGTCAAGCCCTGCATCGCTGTGCTGTACCTCCAATTTCATTTACGCTAGAGCGTATCCAGCTAGAGCATCGTCGCGAGGTAATCGTCGTCACCATCGAAGAAAGCTCACGCAAGCCCCATTTTTTACGGAATGGACACCAGCGGCAGGCCTATGTGCGCGTTGCAGACCGCAGCATTGAAGCAAGTCCTGAAGTTTTGGCTTTGATGCGTGCTCAAAAACGACCCCGGCGCGTTGTGTTTACCTTTGGAGAAAATGAGCTGCGCCTGATGCGTTATTTAGAAACCTACGGTCGCATTACCGTAACCCAGTTTGCCCATCTGGCCAATCTGTCTCGGCAACAGGCCTCTCGGACGCTGGTGCGGCTGACCGAAGCCAACCTGCTGCGTCTGCACCCCGATGAACCCCAGGATTACTTTACGCTGGCCTATAATGCTTTTGAACATTAAGTGACAAACGCTTGTCACAAGACGCTGTATAAGTTGCCCTACGCAGCACGGCAAAAAATCCGTATCTTGGAGTCAAGACCGTTATTGAAATTCAAAGATGCCGGTTGTTGACGTCATACCATTGCACGAGGCGGCGCGTGAACGCTACCTCAATTTTGCATTGTCCGTTATTACTAGCCGTGCCTTGCCAGACATTCGTGATGGTCTTAAGCCGGTCCAGCGCCGCATTCTGTATGCGATGTTTCAGCACCTGCGCTTATATCCAGATACGCGGCATCGCAAAAGTGCCACCATTGTCGGCGAGGTTATGGGGAAATACCATCCTCACGGTGATGCCGCTATCTATGAGGCTATGGTGCGCATGGCGCAGGACTTTTCGCTGCGCTACCCTCTGGTTGATGGGCAGGGCAACTTTGGGTCTATTGACGGCGATGCGGCTGCTGCGATGCGCTACACGGAGGCGCGCCTGCGGCCACTGGCAATGGAACTGCTCGAAGAACTGCGGCGCCAGACGGTCCCCATGCGGCCTAACTTCGATGGCACGCTCTTCGAGCCTGTGGTGCTGCCCGCGCGTTTCCCGAATCTGATTGTCAACGGGGCCAGCGGGATTGCCGTAGGCATGGCGACCAGCATTCCGCCGCACAACTTAGGAGAAGTGATTGATGCGCTCCTGTACCTGATTGATGTTCCTCAAGCCCCTCTAGAAGTGCTTGTTGAACGGTTTATTCCTGGCCCGGACTTTCCTACAGGGGGGCGCATACTCAATACCCGGGAATCGTTGCTTGAGATTTACCGTGCTGGCGAGGGCACCCTTGAGCTCCGCGGCGAATACAAGCTGGAAGGGAAGACGCGCCTGATCATTACTTCCATTCCTTATGGGGTTGCCAAAAGCGACCTGGTTGAAAAAATTGCTGAGCACATTGCTGCCGGTAGGGTACCTCAGCTTACAGACGTGCGAGACGAATCGACCGACGAAGTCCGCATCGTTTTGGAACTTCGTCGTGGAGCGGATGCCGATGCAGCCATTGCCTATCTGCTGCGTCATACGCCCTTGCAGACGCGTTTCCATGTCAACCTGACCTGCCTGGTACCAACGGAAAATCCGGAAGTGGCAGCTCCGCGCAAGGTTGACCTGAAGACCATGCTGCAGGCTTTTTTGGAATTCCGCATGGAAGTTGTACTACGTCGCCTGCAGTACGATCTGGAACAGCTCGAGCGCCGCATCCATATTTTGCGCGGTTTTGAGAAAATCTTTAGTGCCTTAGACGAAGCCATTCGCATCATTCGTGCTGCGCACGATAAGGCCGATGCTGCGCAGCGGCTCATGCATCGCTTCCAGCTTGACGAATTGCAGGCGGATGCCATTTTAGAGACCAAGTTGTACAAACTTTCCCGATTGGAGATTGTGGCGATTCGCCAAGAGCTGGAGGAGAAAGAGAAACAGGCAGCCACCCTGCGTGCGCTTTTAGCCGACGAAGCAGCACGCTGGCGACTCATCCGTGAAGAGCTCAAAACCCTCAAAACACGTTTTGCGGACGCGCGGCGCACCACCGTTGCAGGTCCGGACGAAGGCTTTGTCTATAATCAGGAAGCTTACATCGTCGACGAAGACGTGTACGTGATCGTTTCTCGAGACGGATGGGTTAAGCGCCAGCGTTCTTATACCGACGTGCAAAGCATTCGCGTGCGCGAAGGCGACATGGTCGGCTGGGTGTTGCCTGGATCAACGCGGGCTACAGTGGGATTTTTTACAAACTACGGTCGTTGCTATACAATCCGTATTGATGCGCTTCCCAGTACAACGGGTTATGGCGATCCCGTGCAGAAACTTTTCGATTTTTCAGACCGAGAGCGGGTTGTGGGCGTCGTGGTCTTTGATGCGCGGGCACTCCCTCGGCCTGTGCCAGAGCCTGAAACCGAGCTGGCACTTTTTGAGGACGGTAGCGAACCTCAGGACCCCAGGGTGCATCTGGTAGCAATCACGCGATTGGGCCAGGCACTGCGCATGCCTGTTGACGGCTTTCAAGAACCCTCAACAAAAAACGGCCGGCTGTTTATGCGTTTAGAAGCCGGCGATGAAGTGCTGGGGGTTGCAGTGGCTGCAGGCAATGAGAACGTGTGTCTGGCTTCGCGGGATGGATACGTGCTTATTTTTCCGGTAAGCCAAATCCCTCCTGTTCGTTCGGCGGCTAAAGGAGTTATTGCCATGCGGTTGGGGAAAGGCGACGAAGTGCTTGGCTTTACGTTGGCTTCGGCTGCGCGCGAAGGCTTAGAGGTTGAGACCACACGCGGTCGTCGCGAAATTGTGCGCACGACAAAGTTTGAAGTGTCGCGCCGGGGTAATCGGGGGCGACAGATTATTCGTCGAGGTCAGCTTTTGCGGGTTATTCTGCCGCCTGTGGAAATCCGACTCAACGGACAGCAATAACCTTCTCCATCCCTATGGCTGAAGTTACGGCAACCTATACCGGTAAGGATATTCAGGTACTGGAAGGCCTTGAGCCGGTGCGCAAGCGGCCGGGTATGTACATTGGGGGAACGGGTAAGCCAGGGCTGCACCACTTGCTCTGGGAGATTGTCGACAACGCGGTTGACGAGGCGGTTAATGGATTTGCTTCGCTGATCGAGGTTACCCTGCACGCCGATGGCCGCAGCGTAACGGTGACCGACAATGGCCGTGGCATTCCTGTTGATCTGCATCCGGTCAAAAAGATTCCTGCCCTGGAGCTCATTCTAACTACCCTACACGCTGGTGGAAAATTCGACCGCAAAAACTATATCACCTCGGGTGGGTTGCACGGCGTTGGGGCTTCGGTGGTGAACGCCCTTTCTGAAGAACTGGTAGCCACCGTGCGTCGCGAAGGGAAAACCTATCAGCAGCGCTTTTCCCGAGGCAAACCGAAAACTAAGCTTAAGGTTATTGCTGAAAACACACGTGGGACGGGAACAAGTATTTATTTTCGTCCTGATCCAGAAATCTTTGAAACCACAGAATTTGATCCGATCTGGATTCGTGAGCAGCTCGAAGTTAAAACATACCTAAACCGAAACCTGAAGATCCTCTTTAAGGATGAGACCAGTGGGGAGCGATACGAATTCCAGCACGAAGGCGGCATTGTGGAGTATTTGCAACGGCTTGTTATCGAGCAGAACAGTCGGGTGGTGCATGCAGAGCCGTTTGTACTGTTGCAGGAAGAGCTTCGTGAAGGAGCTCGCCTGGAGGTAGCGCTTCAGTGGACCGAGGCGCCTCGGGAGCTGATCAAATCATTTGTGAACGGTATTCCCACGCTCGAGGGAGGCACACATGAACAAGGTTTTAAAGATGCGGTGCGGAGTGCGGTGCGTGCCTACATGGAAACGCACGATCTATTGCCCAAAAATCTGGAAATCACGGCCGATGACATTCGGGAAGGGCTCATAGCTGTCCTTAACCTTTTTATGGTAGAACCGCAGTTTCAGGGGCAAACAAAAGAAAAACTGAACAATCCAGAGGCGCGAACCCTAGTGCTGGGGGCTGTCCGCCTGGAGCTGGAACAGTTTCTCAACGCACATCCGACGATGGCCGAGGCGATCGTAGCCCGTATTATCCAGGCTGCGAAAGCGCGCATGGCTAGCCGAGCAGCCGCCCGTTCGGTTCGTCGCCAAACGTCGGTCAGCCATCGGTTGAATCTTCCCGGAAAGTTGGCCGACTGTACCTCGACGAATCCCGAGGAGTGCGAGCTCTTCATTGTGGAAGGCGATTCGGCTGGCGGTAGCGCTAAGCAAGCCCGCGATCGCCGTTTCCAGGCCGTGCTACCGCTTCGGGGAAAGGTGCTTAATGCAGAGCAGGCTTCGTTGCGTAAGGTAGAAGACAACAAAGAGCTGGCAAACATTGTGCAGGCCCTTGGATGTGGCTTAGGAGATCAACTAGACCTTAGTCGGCTGCGTTATCATAAAATCATCCTTCTTATGGATGCGGACTCCGATGGCCATCACATCACGACGTTGCTCTTGACCTTTTTCTACCGTTACCTGCGACCGCTTATTGAAAACGGTCACGTCTACGTAGCCCAGCCCCCGCTTTACCGCATCGATGCGGGTAAAGAGACTTTCTGGGCTTTGGACGATGCCGACCGTGATCGCATTCTCCAAGAGCTCCAGAAAAAGCGCAAAAATGTGCAGATCGAAATTCAGCGCTTTAAAGGACTGGGCGAAATGATGCCTGACGCGCTGCGTGAAACTACGCTTGATCCCCAAAAACGTCGCCTGTTGCGTGTAGAGATTCCTGAAGCAGCCCGCTTGCTCACCGAGCAAACGATTACCGAGTTAATGGGCCGGGATGTATCGATGCGCTTCCGTTTCATTATGGAAAATGCTGCCCGTGTAGATGCCGAAGCGCTGGATGTGTAATTATGCTCGGCGGGCAGCCAGCCACGTTCCCCAAAAGATTAGGGCCATACCCGCAAAGCTCCAGGCTGAAGGGGTTTCATCAAAAAACAGTATCCCCCACAAAGTGCCAAAGACGACCTGCAGGTAATTCATCGCCACCGCACGACCGGCCAGTTCTTCTCCCAATCCTTTGGTCATCCAAACCTGGGCGATCTGTGCCGTAAGTCCCACCCCAGCCACCAGTACCAGCCACTCCAGTGGGGAAGGCCAGACGGCTGTGGGGAGGGCCAAGGGCAACGAGCCCAGCGTGGCAACAAGCGGAAAATAGAATACGATGGTCAAGGGATGCTCCGTGCTTCGCAGTTTGCGTACCAGCACGTAGGCTGCAGCACTGAAAAGGGCGCTGAGTAGGGCACCGCCAACACCCAGGAAGTCCAATCCGGCTTGCTGTTCCCCAAACAGAAAAGCTGGTCGTGTGATGAGAACGACCCCAAGGAGACTGCATGCAATGCCCAGTAGTTCGCGCCGGTTGATGGGTTCACTCAGCCAGAAAGCGGCCAGTAGAACCGTGAAGGCTGGACTGGTTTGCTGTAGTACAAGCGTATCGGCCAGAGGTAGACGCGTTAGGGCAAAGTACAGGCCGCTTAGTGAAAGAAACCCTACCAGCCCACGCAATAAGAGTAAGCCGGTGCGTTGCCCGCGCCAGGAGACGCCTGCCCAGCGGAGCAAAAGGTAGCTGTAGCCGAGCGTGACCAAGCTTCGGATCAGCACGATCTCCTGGCTAGGCAGGCGCTTGCCCGCAACCTTGACAAACAACCCCATTAGGCTAAACATCAAAGCTGCGCCAATCATGTAGCGCAGCCCGCTTGAAAGTCTACTGACCGTTGCAATAGCCAAGGTGGGCGTTCAGCTAATGGGCTTCACGTGAACCCTGTGCAAAGCAGCCATCTACAGCCGCCTTGAAAGATCAGAGCGGGAACGAAGTGAACGCCCTAAGGTTTTAACGGCGCAATGAAAAACGCATAGGTCCGTAGCTCAACTGGCAGAGCAGCTGACTCTTAATCAGCGGGTTGGGGGTTCGAGTCCCCCCGGACCTACCCAATCCTCTTCCTGCTGTGCTAGTGCCTGTCATGGAGGGCTAACCTGCTCAACTCAAGATTGTACGAATGCGCTTTCAGCACACCTGTAAAATAGCTACCTGGTGCCAAACGGGACAGAGTAGAGTATGACCGGTTTTCAGGAGCCCTATCGTCCGCAATACCATTTTTCGCCAAGGCGCAACTGGATGAACGATCCCAATGGTCTGCTCTACGCCAATGGTCTATACCACCTTTTTTATCAGTACAATCCTTTTGGGGATCAATGGGGACATATGAGCTGGGGACATGCAGTTAGCCGAGATCTGGTGCACTGGGAGCACAAGCCCGTCGCGCTTTGGGAGACAGAAGAAGGGATGGTTTTCTCCGGTAGTGCTGTGTATGATCTTGAGAACACAAGTGGATTAGGTACCGCAGATACCCCTCCACTAGTAGCTATCTATACCGCCCATTATAAATCAACAGAAAAACAAGCTCAGCATTTGGCCTATAGTACCGATTGGGGGCAAAGCTGGCAGTTGTATCCGGGCAATCCGGTATTAGACATCGAGGCACGCGACTTTCGGGATCCCAAGGTGTTCTGGTATGCGCCTGAAGCGAAATGGATCATGGTTGTTGCCCTGGCAGCAGAACGCCAAGTGCATTTTTATGCTTCGAAGAACCTCAGAGAGTGGACGTTTTTGAGTGCATTTGGGCCAGCGGGCGCAGTAGAAGGGGTATGGGAGTGCCCCGATTTATTCCCTTTAGCCGTCGATGGAGATCCCCGCATCCTATATTGGGTGCTGAAAGTAGACTTAAACCCTGGTGGCCCTGTGGGCGGCTCAGGGGGCCAGTACTTCATTGGTCACTTTGATGGCCAGCGCTTTATACCAGAAGCGCCTGTCGGTGCAGATCGAACGCATGCCCGTTGGCTGGACTATGGAGCCGACTTTTATGCCGCAACGACCTGGTTTGGTACACCTCAAGAGGACAAACATCGGCTTTGGGTAGGATGGATGAACAACTGGCTTTATGCTCAGGCCGTTCCAACAAGTCCATGGCGGGGGCAGCTCAGCCTACCAAGGCAGGTGAGCTTGCGGCGCATTGATGGCCAATTGTATCTGGTGCAAACGCCTGTTCCGAGCTTAAGTACTTTGCGCCGGCAGCACTGGGATATACAAAACCGGCCTATTCCAGAAGGGACATCGCTGCTTCCGGTGCGTGGTAAGACCTTGGAGCTGATTGCTGAGCTTGCTGTGGGTAAGGCGTGGCGTGTAGGACTGAAGGTGCGTGTTGGAGAACATGAGGAGACGGTGATCGGCTATGAGGTGGCAACGCAGCGTGTTTTTGTGGACCGCAGGCACTCGGGCCTGGTGGCTTTTCACCCGGAGTTTGCTGCCCGGCATGAGGCGCAACTTCCCCTGCGTGCAGGTAAGCTACAGCTACACGTGTGGGTAGACTGGTCTTCGGTTGAGGTGTTTGCCGGTGAGGGGCAGGTTGTGTTTACAGAACTGATTTTTCCTGATCCCGAGAGTGAGGGCGTAGCCGTGTTTGCGGAAGGGGGAGAGGCTCAGCTGGTATCATTGAAGGCCTGGACGTTAGCCTCTGCGCAGGGGTGAGCATTTCCAGCCGGTTTTGGGCGCGCTCGCGGCCGGCTTGGGTTAGATGCACTTCTCCGGAAGTTATTCGCACTAGACCTTGCTGCTCCCCAGCTTTAAGGATGCGTTGAAGGGCGGTTTCTGTCCAGTTAAGATGCTGCGGTAGCGTATCGGGGTGGCGTTCGTCTAAAGCGGTAACTTGATGTTCGTGATGCAGTAAGTGCAGGAGCAGCAGGTCCAGGGCAAAGTCTATTTGCTGCTTTTTGCGGCGGCGCCAACGTGCCCAAAGGCCATCTTCAGGGGCAATCAACCAAACAACCACAAAGAGCACCCCGGCCATGGTTGCCATCGAGCCTGCAATGGATACGTCCAGCAGCCAGGCCATACCATAGCCCGGTACAGCACTAAGCACACCAGCCAAAACACTGTAAAGCAAATAGGTTGGCATTCGGCGGGCCAGCAAAAGCGCTGTGGCTGGCGGGGCAATCATCAAAGCAATGACTAAAATAGCGCCTACGGCATGAAAGGCGGCCACGATGGTTACGGCCACTGCGCTCATCAGCAGGTAATGCAGCAGCACAGGCCGGAAGCCAATTACAGCAGCATAAGCCGGATCAAAGGCGGCCAATTTCAACTCTTTGTAGAATAGGCCAACTAACAGCAGGTTCAAAAAACATAGACCGCCCATGGTCCAAAGCGCTTGGGGGCCAAGGTCATAACCCTGCCATTGCAACCGATCAAAAGGCACAAAAGCCAATTCTCCAAGCAGCACGGCATCGGTATCGAGATGCACCTGGTCGGCAAAGCGGGCAATGAGTAAGACGCCTATGCTGAAGAGGGCGGGAAAAACCAATCCAATGGCCGCGTCTTCTCGCAGGCGACCGGTCTTTTCCAAAAGCTCGATAAGGTAAACCGTCAGCAGGCCAGCTGCTCCGGCCAATAGGAGCAGTAGAGGATGGTGCAAGCTGTGCGTCAGGAGAAAGCCAAGCACGATACCCGGCAGTACAGCATGGCTAATTGCATCGCTAATCAGACTCATGCGACGCATGACCAAGAAAGCCCCGGGTAGGGCGCAGGCCATAGCGGTCAGCACAGCAACAAGCTGGATTTCAAGAGCGGGACTCATGGGTAGCTTCTGGATTGCGGTCTGCCAGGCGCCAGCCGCGGCCGGGCTCGTGCTGAACCTGACCGTGGCGTTCCAGCTGGCGTAAAATTGCGTTTACGGGGACCTCAGGCCCCAATAGGGTTTGAATGCTTGCAGCCGGATGAGGACGAGCCTCATGAGGGTGACGGCGTTCCAGCTCACGGAGTACCGTAAGCACCGCTTGCTGGGCGTTACGTGCGGCTTTCTTTCGCTTCCGGTATTGCCAAAGCAAGCCGCGTTCAGGTGCAACGAAAAGAGAAAGTGTAGCCAAAAACGAGAGAAGGAGCACAATGATGGGGCCCGTTGGTAGTCGAGGGGCCAGGCTGCTGAGCCAAGCACCGGTAGCGCCGCTAAGCAGGCCAAAAAAGCCGGCCAGCAGAAAGACCTGCCCGTACCGCTTGCTCCACTGGCGCGCTGCTGCCCCAGGCGCAATCAGCACAGCGCTCATGAGTACAACCCCGACCGTCTGCAGGCCGATCACAATAGCCACAACCAGGAGTACAATAAGCAGCATCTCGAGCCGACGTACAGGCAGGCCCAAAGCGCGCGCGTAATCCGCATCAAAGAGTACAAGCTTTACCTCTTTCCATAAAGCAACCACCAGAAAAAATGTGGTAACGCCCACGATGGCCATTACCATGAGGTCTGCGCGTAGCAACGTAGCCGCCTGCCCAAACAAAAAGCGATCAAGCCCTGCTTGAGCAGCACCGGCAGTGTGCTGGGCAAGCGAAAGCAGCACGACCCCAATCCCAAAAAACACGGCCAGGGCCATTCCTAATGCCGCATCAAAGCGTATTCGTGTAGTACGCAGTATGGTCTGCACCCAAAGCAGCGCCAGCGTGCCACTAACAGCTGCGCCGAGTTGCAGGACAACGGGTGCTTTTGACCCGCTGATCAGAAAGGCGAGCACAATGCCTGGGAGCGCCGCATGTGAAACCGCATCCCCAATCAACCCTTGCCGTCGGAGCACAGCCAGTGTCCCCAGTGCCCCAGAAATCAACCCCAGCAAGGCTGCACCGGTCATTACAACACGCAGCGTAAAATCCATGGCCTACAGGGCTTTGGGCTCTTCTACAGCAACGACCGTCCGCCCACCATAGGTGCGGCGAAGGTTTTCGGGAGTGAACGCTTCACTAATGGGGCCGCAAGCGATGCATTGTACGTTGAGTAACACAACCCAGTCAAAGTATTCGGCTACAGTCGAAAGGTCGTGATGTACGATAACTACCGTTTTGTCTTGGGCCTTAAGCCAGCGCAGCACGTCGAGTAGAGCTGCCTCGGTAGGGGCGTCTACGCCCTGAAAGGGCTCATCAAGCAAGTAAATATCGGCTTCTTGGGCCAGCGCCCTGGCCAGAAGCACCCGTTGCTGCTGCCCCCCCGAGAGTTGGCCAATTGGACGATTGGCCAGTTCGGTTAGGCCAACACGCTCCAGAGCAGCTTGCGCTATAGCCCGCTCAGTTCTCCCGGGACGCCGCAGCCATCCCAAGCGTCCATAGGTGCCCATTAGGGCTACGTCGAGCACCGTTGCCGGGAACTCCCAGTCCAGTTCGGCGCGCTGCGGCACGTAGGCCACGCGGCGCTCATGAGGCTGAAAAGGTTTGCCCAGTACGCGAATGCGTCCAGCTACCGGACGCACAATTCCCAGTACAGCCTTAAGCAGCGTACTTTTCCCGGCACCGTTGGGCCCCACAATGGCGGTCATTTGGCCAACCGGGATGGCCGTATCGATATCCCACAGCACAGGCTTTTGCTGGTAAGCCACCGTCAGGTCTTCGATTTCAATAGCCCACTTCATGGCGCAAGCGTATCCCGCAAGGCATCCACAATTGTATCGATGTTTGTGCGAATCATGCCCGTATAGGTGCCTGCCGGCGTCTGAGGATCTCCTAAGGCATCAGAGTAAAGGGGACCAGCCAGGCGCACCCTGTGCCCGCGAGCGGTTACGGCTTCCTGAAGCGCCTTGAGATAGCGTTCCGGCACGGAGCTTTCTACGAAGATGGCCGGCAGACGCTTGGCTAAAATGAAATCTGCAAGCGCCTGCACATCGGCTGCACCGGCTTCCGAAGCGGTTGAGACGCCCAACAACCCACGAACTTCCCAGTCGTAAGCTTCGGCGAAGTAGCGGAACGCATCATGCGAGGTCACCAGCACGCGACGATCAGGAGGAAGTTCGGCTGAACGTTGCCGTACGTAGGCGTCGGTCTGCTCCATTTCAGCAAGATAGACCTCGAGACGCGCATGGTAAGCCGACGCGTGGGCAGTATCCATACGGGCGAGCGTTTCGGCTACGCAGCGTGCAGCGTACTGCCAGCGTCGCACGTCCATCCACACATGGGGATCGTACGTGCCCCCGAAGCCTGAGGCCTCCAGGCGTAAACTATCGGGTACGCATTCGGCTACGGCCAATGTCGGACGTCCGAGCGCCTGCATGCGGGCAAAAACCTCAGCCATTTTGCCCTCTAAATGCAGGCCATTATACAGAATAAGGTCAGCCTGCTGCATGCGCGTTACATCGCCCTCACTGGCGCGGTACAGATGGGGGTCAATACCCGGACCCATCAGCGCGATGACGTTAACAAACTCGCCGCCGAGCTGACGGGCTAAGTCGGCTACAATCGATGTGGTAGCCACAATGTGCAGACGCCCATCGGATTGCAACGTAGTAGCTTGACAGGCGGCTAAAAGCAAACCGAAGCCGGCAATCCAGCAGCTTAAGAGACCACTTCTACTACGGCCCATATTGCAGCAGCAAGCTCGTTAGGTAAGAGAAAACGGTCTTCGCCTACGGCCAAACGCACGCCAGAGGCAGTATGCTCGATCAGGCGTACGGCGACGCCTGGACGCAAACCAAGTCGGGCAAGCAGGTTCAACGCATCGGGGTCTTGCGCGCGCACACGCACAATGCGAACCGCCGCAGGCACTGGCACTGCAGCAAGGGGATGCCCCGACTCCAGCGGCGGAAAGGTCAGCTCAGGCGTCGGAATCGGATCTCCGTGGGGATCTCGCTCAGGATGCCCCAGCCACTCCGCGATGCGGGCTTCTAACTGCTCACTGATTACGTGCTCCAGGCGCTCCGCCTCGTCGTGTACTTCGTGCCAATCGTATCCTAAGGCTTCAGCCAAGAACGTTTCAATTAGGCGGTGATGGCGCAAGAGTTCAACCGCAATCCGGTAGCCCGGACCTGTTAGCCGTGCCCCCTGATAGGGCCGATACTCAACCAACCCCAGTGCCGATAACTTTTGCAACATGCCTGTCACCGAGGCCGGCCGCACGCCCAGCCGCTCGGCTAAGGTGGTCGTCGATACTGGCTCCCCTTCACCCAGCAACAGGATTTGCTTCAGGTAATCCTCTTGAGATTCGGTAAGCATTTTTAAGAAAGAATGATTTAAATTTGGCATATAATTTAGGAAAGACTAAAATAAAATGCAAGCCTAAAAAAGCGCCCCTACAGGTGCAGGGGCGCTCTATGAATTCATCTCGCAAGGTATCGCTTAGTGCAGATGCATAAGCGTACGGCTTTGAGTCCCTTGTGGGGTCTCTAGGCGATACTGGTATAGTCCTGCCGGAAGCGTGGAGGCATCAAAGATCACCTGGTAGCGTCCGGCCGGAAGCTGTCCGTCAACCAAGGTTGTGATGCGTTGGCCCAGCAAGTTATAGACGGCCAGCGTAACGGACATCGTTTGGGGGAGGCCAAAGGAGATGGTTGTTTGCTTCCGGAAAGGATTGGGATAGTTGGGATGAAGCTCCAACAGGGTAGGAGGTTTAGCCGAAACCGGTTCAATGGTGGTGAGCACCAGTTGTCGTGGGCGAATCTGGCCGCGGATTTCACCGGCTGGGTACTGAGCTGTGTGCACGTTGACATAGAGGTCTCCGGCCAAGAAGGCCGAGATCAGCTCATCTGTAAACGGTTGGGTATCGGTAGGGCGCCAAACGCCTGAGGCTGTATTGCCACTGAAGGCGATAGCGCGGACGACGGGCCCATCCTGTCCGGCCGGTGCCTGATGAAAGTGCGCCGCTTGGACTGGGCCCCTTAATCCATCAACGGTTACAATGAACTGCAATCCTTCCTCGCTTAGGACCATAGCAGCTGTGCCACGGCCACTGCTCGTGACATTACTGGTTTCTTGCTCTAGGGTTAAGATGGCAGTAAAAAAAGTTTGGGCTTAGAGGGGAGCTGCTGTAAGCAGCATACCAAGCAGCCATCCCAGGATGTAGTCAGGCGCAGGCATGGCTTTTAAGGATTGTGTGGACTTTAGGTGCTTGTTGTTAAAGAGTACCCAAGCTGCAGGTTATGCCTAATTAGTGAAGCAAACGATTGGCCAGCGCGTTTGTGGGACGTCTTGGTCTAAGAAGCGGATAGGGTATGCAAGCCCATGAATTTATACGGCGTCTAGAGAAAGGATTGACTTATGAGGCCTACGTAGCGGCTTGGGAAGAAGCAATGCGGCAGCCGTTGGCTGGATTGGATCCACAGCCGCAAGCCACTGGATGGTACTGACCGAAGACTGGTATGGCGATTCGGCGCAAGGCTTGCCTGCGGCGTTGCGGCTGCACGCCAGAGTCCGCAGATCGACCTGCGCATCACTTGCCGCCTTGAGAGGCCGAGCTATTGGAAAGATGGATATTGCCTGTTTACGACGTTTCGCCTTCTTGATCCACATAACGTGGATGGCGACGGGCTTTCCCAGACCATTTGGGAGGATTGGAAGTGGTGTAGTGCCTGATATAAAACTGTGCTGTCAAGGTCCGTTGTAGCCGGTGTAGCACGTAGTGTCGTAGCAATGCGCGGGTTGATGGAAGCAGACCTAAAAGGCCTACGATGTCTGTTAGCACGCCTGGAGTAATGAGTAGGGCACCGGAGAGCAAGATCAACACGCCGTCGATCAGCTCACGTCCTGGTAGTTCGCCGCTGGCCAGGCGCTGCTGAAAAGCACGCCAGGCTGCTCCTCCTTCTCGGCGCATCAGGTAACTTCCAGCAAACGCCGTGACCACGATAAGTCCTATAGTTGGCCAAAAACCAACCCATCGGCCTATCTGGAGCAGTAGGGCCAGCTCTATAATGGGGATAAGCAGAAACAGGATTAAAAGGCGTGCAGCCATTTTTTAGGATATCCGAACTCAGGCCCCCAATACGTATCAGTTAGGCAAAGGGTCCGATACCGGCTATATGCTTAGCTGCCCGAACTTGGGGGAAGTTTACCTGCGGTAGGAATGGGTCGTGCATTTGGCGGCAGCCGATCGGTCGGGATGGCTGTGGCGCGTGGCGCCTGGGTAGCTTGAGGTTGGGATGGCTGAGCTGTTGGTTTTTCAGCGCTTTTTTGTACAAAGTACTGCTCTTCTCGGATAAACTCATCGGCAAAGCGTGCGCGGCGTAGAATACCTCGGGCATTTTCGATCATTTGCGGGTGTCCACAGGCATAAGCCACGGTAGTTTCCGGCCCAAAGCCCGCGGTCGTATCTAGGTATTTACGGATAACGTCGTCGACGCGGCCTGTTTCGCCTTGCCAAGCGGGGTCTTCCCAGGGGCGGCTGATGGTGGGTACATAGGTTAGCCAATCCACCTGCTGGGCCAGGGTGCGCAGCTCATCTAAATAAATGCCTAACTCTTTAGAGCGGCTGGCGCCGTGAATGACGAGAAAGCGATGAGAAACGGTTTCGCCTTGTTCGATAGCATGCCGTTGGGCTCGGATCATACTCAAGTAAGGAGCAATGCCCGTTACCGTAGCCAGCATTAGGTGCTGGGTGCGTTGTGTCTGTAAGGTGAAATGGCCGACAATTTTCCGACGCATCCACATTTCGTCGCCTTCACGGAGTTCCCAGATCCGCGGGGTTAGCTCGCCGTGGGGTACAAGCTCGATAAAGAACTCTAATTCGGGCTCATGGGGGGCTGATACGATGGAGTAGGCACGAGGAACCAACTTCCCGCCTACTTCTAAAGCTAACGTAGCATACTGGCCGGGGGTGAACGCTACTGGTTCTTCTGGACGAAAACGAAACAGCGCAAGGTCTTCCGTAAAATCGATGCGTTCAACGAGGCGCACGCGACAGAACTTAGCGGTGGACATACGGCCGTTTGGGGTAAACTCGTGAGTAAAAGCGGTGCTTCTTGTCCACAATACAGCGCTGGAGGCCTTTGTGTCAAGTCTTAGAATCCTTTTGGAAGCCCTTTTTATAAAAAGGAGGTAGCATATTGTTTACGTTTCGGGCAGGGTATCGAGTAGGCGCTCGATGAGTTCGACAGCCGAAATCCCATCGGCATCGGCATTAAAACTGGTAACGACGCGATGGCGCAGGACGGGTACGGCAAGGCGGCGTACGTCTGCAATGAGTGGGGTAGCGCGGCCTTCGAGCGCTGCCAGCGCTTTGGCGCCTAGGATTAGATATTGTGAAGCTCGGGGGCCAGCACCGTAGCTGAGATAGGTATTGATAAAGTCAGGCGTTTCAGGGCGGCCTGGACGTGTGCGTGTTACTAGACGTACGGCGTACTCAATCACATGGTCGGCCACGGGAATTTGACGAATCAACTCCTGGAATGCCAGCAATTCTTCACGGCTGATAATCGGATCTACGGTTGGCGGTGGCCCAGACGTGGTATTGCGTACGATAGCTACCTCTTCAGCAAAAGAAGGATAATCCAACCACAAATTCAACATAAAGCGGTCAAGTTGGGCTTCAGGAAGGGGATAGGTGCCTTCTTGTTCGATCGGGTTCTGAGTAGCCAGCACAAAAAAAGGAGGCTCAAGGGGGAAGGTTTGTCCGGCAGCGGTCACGTGATACTCCTGCATGGCTTCGAGCAGGGCTGCTTGGGTTTTGGGCGGGGTTCGGTTGATTTCATCCGCCAGGACGATGTGGGCAAAAATGGGCCCGCGGACAAAGCGAAACAGCCGTTGGCCTGTAGCGCGATCTTCCTCGAGGATCTCAGTTCCCGTGATGTCGCTTGGCATGAGATCAGGGGTGAACTGAATACGGCTAAATTTCAGATCGAGCGCTTGGGCTAGCGTGCGCACAAGCAAAGTTTTGGCTAGGCCTGGCACCCCGATGAGCAAGGCATGGCCCTGAGCTAGCAAGCATACCACAAGCTGTTCGATGATTGCCTCTTGGCCAACGATCACTTTGGCGATTTCCTGCCGCAGGCGGAGGTATGCCTGGTGCAGGGCCTCTAAGGGATCGTCGCTGCGCAACATGCGCGAAGCAGGTGCAGACATAGGCGCGCTCACCGTTGGGCCAGTGTAGGAATCAGGATTTTATCAGGGTAGCGTTCAGCAAGGGCTTGAGCTTTACCGTGAAGCTGGATAACGACCGAGCGGCGGAGTTCGTTCAGCCACTGGCGCATTACGCGGTTGCGTTTGTCCTGCAGCGCAAGTTGTTCGATGCGCGCATAATCCGTCTCCAGGCTGACGCGATGGGAAGGGATGTGCGCATCCAGGCGCACGATGTGGTAAGCGCGGCGGCCGTCGAGGAGTACGGCCTCGGTCGGGTGGCTGATTTCGCCGACCTGAAGGGTGTCGATTGTGCGTTGCCAGGTGGGGTCCAGTGCGCTGCGTACCAGGTCACGCTCGCCGGTGCGTGGATCAACTATGCGGCCGCCTTGCGGTCCAGTGCTCGCCTCTTCGGAGTGGCGGCGGGCCATCAACCCAAAGGGCAAGTTATAGGTGAGTATGGAGTCGCGGATCGCTTTCAAGTAAGCAATAGCCGGCGCAGGATCAGCCTGGCTATCGTCAATGCGAATCAGAATGTGGTGAAAGTCGATCACGTCCCCTTGACGGCGGTTGACGCGCAGAATGTGAACCCCAAAAGGGGTTTCGAAGGGCTGGGAAATTTCACCAATCGGGATGCGGGAGGCAACCGCAGCAAACTCGGGCACTAGGTCACCCAGGCGCGTGTCAGGAATGTGGCCGCCAGCGCTGGCTGAGCCAGGATCTTCAGAGAAGCGCCGGGCCATCGCCTCAAAGCTGGAACGACCACTTACAATGGAGTCTCGTATAGCAGCGGCAATCTCAAAAGCTTCTTGGCGGGCAGCTTCGGAAGGACGTGGGTAGCGAACAATATGGCTAAGCCGTACCAGGTCGGGAAGCGTAGGTAGGGAGTCGGTTGGAAACCGTGCAAACCAGGCCCGCACTTCTGAGGGTGTAATATGGATTTGCTGGAGCTTGCGGTTGCGGAAAGTTTCTGCCAGCATTTGCTCACGAAAGTCCTCGCGCAGCTCTGCCCTTAGCTGGGTTAGGGTTTTGCCATAGAGGGCTTCCAGGCGGGCTTGGCCGCCAAACTGCTGCATCAATTGGTTAAGTCGTTCATCCAGCGTTTGGTTAACCCGATCGTCGGAAACCTGGATGGTTGTATCTCGTCGCGCATGTTCGGCCAGGACTTTTTGGTCGATAAGTTGGTTAAGGGCTTCTAACCAGAGTTCGTCCCTGTAGGGCTGCTGTTGCTGCTGCAAAAAGCTCAGCAGCAGCCCATCGACTTCAGAGCGTAAGATGAGTTTATCGCCCACGATGGCCACGATTTCGTCCAGCACGTTATCAGTTGCCGGCGACTGGGCCCAGCTCGTCGGCGCATGTAGCATCAGGATTAGCAGTGCGATCCAACGCATGGAATACTTGCGCAGGGTGGGCGAATCAGACGGGCGGGGCGCACTATGGATACCGTTCCAGCTCGCCGCGCACTTGGGCTTCGTTACGCAGCCGTTGAACCAGGCGGGCATAGATCTGTTTCCTAGATTGAATTTGCGCCAATCGGGTAATTTCTTCGTACATCCATGACAGTTCGGGTATAGCGCCGGTAGGGAGGCGTTCAGCAAGCTGTAAGACATGGTAATGGTCGTCGATTTTAATAATTGGAGCCAGCTCGCCGTTGCGTAGACGGGTTAAGGCTTCTCGCAAAGGGCTCAGCACAGCAGCTGTAAAGAGGCGAGATTCCGGGAAGTACCGACTAGCCAGCAACCGAGCTTCGTCGGGGTTCTCTGCGTAGCGTTCAATGAGCGTTTGCCAAAGCGAGTCTATGTTGGTAGAGGACGTCTGGGACAGCGTGCGGTGTACGGCCTGGGCAGCTTCTGCATCTTGGGTGTGCATGTAGCGCAGGCGCACATAGGGCTCTTGCAGCCGCAATTGCTCGCGATTGCGTTCGTAGTAAGCCTGCACTTCAGCCGGTGAAAGCTGATTTTCGGGCGAGCGCCCTTCTGCCTGGTAGAGCTGTTCCAGTAGAGCGTTTATCAGCACAGAACGCTCGTTTTCTTCCAGCAGGCGGCGGACCTCCGGATTTTCGCGTAAACCGCGTTTCAGCGCTTCCTGATACAAAAGCTGGTTGGTGATCCATTGCTCAATGACTTGCTGGCTGGCTTCGGTAGAGTCCATTTGCACTGGGAGTAAGGCGAGCGACTGTGCCAGTTCGCTCCGCGTCAGGTAGGCCGTGCCTACGCGGGCAACCACATCCGGCGGGGGAGCAGCCTTTTTGCAGGCGGCTGCTCCCAGCAGCCCTATGCAAAGCAGTAGGTGCAACCTCATGTTAGGGCGTTGCTGCCAGGGTTTGGCGTTCGGCGGCAAATGCTTTCTTTAGCCGCTCTGTAAAGATGCGTGCCCCGTAGCGTCTCCGCAAATCCTGATTCAGGCGCTCTTCTAAAACCTTTTGATAAGCGCTCAATACGTCGGCGCGGGCTTCTTGAAAAGTTTTGGGACGTGGCGGCTCTTTGCCGTCGTTGTAGAGAACCAGGTTTCCGTTCCAGTAGCGGAACGGTTCAGTCGCCTGTCCGGCTTCAAGTGACAGGGCGCGATCATAAAACGAGCCGGTCGGGCGCTCGATATAAACCGTATCGATACGGATAAGGGCGCTTGTATCGGCTTGCAACGTTGCAATCAGCTGGGCTACTGGGGTTCCGGTCTGAAGTGGTTCATAGACGCGGATCTTTAAGAGTGAATCGCTGGCACTGTGAAACCCGATAATGCGCGTGCGTTCCGGGAAGACAAATTCCGCAGCATGAGCTTCCCAGTAGGCGCGTAAACCTGTAGTATCGCGTTCGGCTACCTTCCAGACGGCTTCTTCCATAAACTTAAAAGCCAGGAGGCCATCGGTAAAGTCTTGCATGAGCCGTTGGAAGTCTGGGCTTTGCTGAGCCCGCTTAAGGGCTGCATAGGTAATGGCCTGATCGTTGAGGAACTGCTCGGCTGCGCGCAGCAGGCGGGCTTCGGCGACTGTATCGCGGCGGGAGGTGCGCCGTAGCAAGTTATGGGCGTTTACGTATTGGGCAAAATCGCTTAGGGTAAACGTTGAGTCCCCTATATAAGCTACAGGACGAGAGCGTTCTATCGAGTCCCAGTCCTGCCGGGCCAGCCGAACGGCTATCGAGTCGGGGTGGGGGCCCAAGCTAAGCAGGGAGAAAAGCTGCGTGGTATCGAGTCGTGCTTTCAAGTCTTTTCGCAGGCGTTCGGCTAAGCGCGTGCGGGCTTCTTCCAAGCGGCCAAGCTGTTCGGCAACGTTGAGTAGTGTATCGTAGGCAGCTTCGTAGGTGGGGGGCATAGGCCGTCGGCCGGTAAGCTGGAAGATGTGCAGCCCAAAGGGCGTAACTACGATGTCGGAGACGTCTCCTACATTGCGGAGCGCAAAGAGGGCGTCGCGTACCCCCACAGGCATAGGTTGGGCGAAGCTTAGGTAGCCTAAGTCGCCTCCTGCGCTTTTGGTGCGCCAATCGGCAGAGTGTTGGCGAGCCAGTTCAGCAAAGTCTGCTTGTCCTTTAATTACCAGCTGGCGTAGGCTGTCGAGGGTGCGGCGTGCACGGGCTGAGTCTTCGGCCGAGGGGACAACGGTGAGCATGATATGGGCGGCACGTACATCGTCGGGTGCTGGCTTGCGGTCGTGTACTTTGAGTACGTGGTAGCCGTAACGTGTCCGAAAAATAGGAGAGATGTGCCCGACAGGAGTATTGTAGGCATAGGTTTCCATGGGTTCGATCATGCGCCCCATTTTGATCCAGCCGATGTGACCCCAGCCTCCTGGGGTTGTGCGGGGCGCCTGCGCCGATGGGTCATCGGAATGACGAAATGCCAGCTCATTGAAGTCTGCACCTTGGCGAATAGAGTCTACAAGGGCTGCAATGCGCCGGTAGGCGGTTAGGGTGTCTTCAGGGGTGGCGTCGGGAGGTACGCGTACAAAGATGTGGCTAATGTCGACCATATCGGGCATGCGCCGGTACATCTCCCGCAGTAAAGGCTCTATGACTTCCTGGCGCATGAAGTGATTACGGGCCAGATCCAAACGATAGGCCTGCGCCTCAGCCACGAGGGCTGAGTCCCGGTCGAAACCCCGCGCGCGGGCTTCTTGCACGCGTAGGCGGTAGTTGACGTAGCGCTCCAAGAAATCCCGGTAGGCTTCTATGGAGTCTGCTGCGGCAGCTCTGCGATTGCCAATAGTGCGCGTATACTGGGTCTCAAAAGTTGTTAAATCAATGGTTTCTGAGCCCGCTATGGCTACCACTGTCTCCGGCGTTGAGCTACTGCGCAGCAGGCCACAGCCTGCCAAAAGCAATCCAAGGATGCTTGCGGCAAAGCCAAGCGTACGCATAGCCGATTTTCTCCCAAGATTTTCCATAGGAAACGCTACTTGCAGGGGTGAAAGAACCTTTAAACTTAGGGAAAGCGTGCTGCGGGCGCAACGCCTAAGGGATGCACGTTTGCATAATTTTCCCTAAGGAACGTTTTGGCAACTGCGTATTTTGCGAAGCAACGGTAACCGGTATCCCAACGAAAAAGCTCTTGGATTTCGTATGGAAGCATCTGCGCCGAGCAGTCTTGTGCGTGTACGGTTTGCGCCTAGCCCGACCGGTTTTTTACACATAGGGGGGTTGCGTACCGCTCTGTATAACTTTCTGTTTGCCCGCAAGCACGGGGGACAGTTTATCCTGCGCATCGAAGATACCGACCAGGAACGCTACGTGCCCGGCGCCGAGGAGGATATCATTGCATCGCTTCGGTGGGCCGGTCTGACCTATGACGAAGGCCCAGATGTAGGCGGTCCTTGTGGCCCGTATCGGCAATCGGAGCGCAAAGCGCTGTATCGCCAGTACGCGGAACAGCTTGTCAAGGCAGGCTATGCCTATTATGCGTTCGACACGCCCGAGGAGCTGGAAGAAATGCGGCAACGACTTCAGAAAAGTGGCAATCCTTCGCCTAAGTACGATGCGATTACGCGCATGAGTATGCGCAATTCGCTCACGCTGCCAGCCCAAGAAGTCGAACGCTTACTGGCCGAAGGGGCCCCTTACGTAATCCGGCTCAAAGTCCCCCGTCGGGAGACCATTCGTTTTTATGACCTCATTCGCGGCTGGGTTGCTTTCGAAAGTTCTGAGATCGATGATCAGGTGCTCCTTAAGTCGGATGGCATGCCTACCTACCATCTGGCCAATGTCGTCGACGACCACCTGATGGGGATTACCCATGTCATTCGGGGTGAAGAGTGGCTTTCTTCCACACCTAAACACGTGCTGCTCTATCAGTACCTGGGATGGGAAATGCCCCAAATGGCCCATTTGCCGCTTATTTTAAGTCCTAAAGGCGGCAAACTCTCTAAGCGTAATGCGGAGGCTTTAGGTATTCCGGTATTGGTCCATCAATACCGAGACTTGGGCTATGAGCCGGCTGCATTGGTAAATTACCTGGCTTTTCTGGGTTGGAATCCCGGTACCGAACAGGAGGTCTTTACCCTGGAGGAGCTGATCGAAGCATTTTCGCTTGAGCGTGTGCGGCCTTCTGGCGTTCAGTTCAGTTTAGATAAGCTGCAATGGTATAACCAGCAATTTATCCGCCGCCTGTCGGTCGAGGAGCTGGCCCGCAAAGCCATGCCTTACTTAGAAAAGCACGGCTTAAAGGCCGAGGAAACGTATGTGCAACGCGTAGCGGCCCTCATGCAAGAACGCATTACTTTCGTTGAGGAGCTGGCCACCTTCTGTCGCTTTTTTTACGAAGATCCCGAAACGTACGAACCGCAGGGAGTCCAAAAGCACTGGAAGCCGTATAGTGCTGAACTGGTGCGGGCTTATGCGACACGACTGGAACAGCTTAGCGATTTTAACGCCGAAACGGCAGAACGGGCGTTGCGAACGTTGGCAGAAGAGCGAGGTGTCAAAGCTGCCGAAATCATTCACCCAACCCGACTTGCCATCAGTGGGTTGACGTTTGGACCGAGTTTGTTTGCCATGATGGAGGTTATTGGGCAGGAGGCATGTGTGCGGCGGCTCCGTCGGGCTGCTGAGAGGCTGGGTTGAAGAGGGGATCTCCTTGCAGGCGACGGTATTGGCGCACCAGATCAAAAACCGCAATGCCAAAGGCCACGGCCACGTTGAGCGACTGTTTGCTTCCGAATTGGGGAATCTCGAGCGCCAAATCGGCACGTTCGATCAGTGCAGGTTGTACGCCGTAGAGCTCGTGGCCTACAACCAACGCCAAGGGAAACGCCTCCTCGGGTACCTGATGCGTGTAGGTAGGCGTGTCGGTTAGCTCCAGAACGGCGATGCAGTAGCCTTGCTGGCGTAGGCTTTCCACCAGCGACACTGGATCGCGCACGTAGGTCCATGGGACGGTGGCTTCAGCCCCCAGCGCTGTTTTGTGCAGTTGCCGATGTTCAGGGGTACCGGTAATCCCGGTCAGGTAAAGATGGGCAATGCGGGCCGCATCGGCTGTTCGAAAAATCGCCCCGACGTTGTAAATGGAGCGGATGTTGTCCAGCACGGCTACGATGGGATGCCGCGGCAGCTGACGCAACGTCTCTGGATCCGGACGCGGAATCTCGTGGTGCAATAGTTTACGCATACCTATACTGGGAAAAAGGCGCGCTAAGCAAATTAAGTCAAGTCGTAGAGGTTCCTCGTGATTGTCGCTATTGATGGTCCTGCTGGTGCAGGAAAAACAACAACAGCACGCCAGCTGGCAGCAAAGTTGGGCTACCCGTATCTGGATACCGGTGCTATGTACCGCGCCTTGGCGCTGGCATTGTTACACCAAGATCCTACGCTCAATCCCGCTCGAGCGCAGGAGGTGCTTGCTGCTACGCGGCTTGAGGTGGTATGGGATGGAAAGCAACTGCGGCTTTGGCTCAATGGCGAAGAAGTGACGGAAGCTATTCGGACCCCAGAAGTTAGCCGCGTAGCCAGTCTGATCAGCGGCTGGCCTGAAGTGCGTGCACGCCTGCTCGAAGAGCAGCGACGTATTGGCCGCTCTTGGGAGCAGCAATACGGAGGCGTGGTGCTGGATGGCCGGGATATTGGTACCGTAGTGTTTCCTGAGGCTGAGGTCAAGATTTTCTTGGTTGCAGATCCAAAGGAGCGAGCGCGACGTCGGCAGCAAGAGCTGGCAGCCCGCGGGCAACTTGTGCCGCTTGAGGTTGTGCTTCGCGAGGTTCTGGAACGCGATGCAAGAGACCAGGAACGCGCTCTGGCTCCACTACGCAAGGCTGAAGATGCTGTTGAGCTTGATACAACTTCGCTGACGATTGACGAACAAGTGCAGCGCATTTATGAACTCGTTCGGGAACGCCAGCGCCATTTGCACGTTTAGCAGCGTTCGATCTTTGACGTAGAAACCAGAGTTGTGGGCATCTGGTTGGTAACAAGGTAAGCCCGCGTACTTTGAACCTTTTAAACCCGTAAACCGGCCCGTTCGGTGTGGCGGAGAAGCCCGAGCGGGTACACTAAACCTTAACAGGAGGTGGGGCTCGCTTCTCCATAAGGGCCCGAGCCTTGCGTCCGGAGAAACCTATGGCAGAAGAACAGAAACAGGCAACTGAGGTCTCTGAGGCCAACATGCCCGAGACAACGGAATCCGTTCACGCTGTCACCGAAGCCCACGAGGAATCACGCACCCAAACCCCTGAAGCGCTAGAAGCACAGGTCGCTGAAGTGGCAAGCCCCGCAGCCCCTTCGATAGTGGGCTATCGGGGTGACGTAAAAGGTCGGGTGGTGAAGCTGGAAGAACTGGAGAAGCTGCAACAAGCGCGCGAGGTAGATCCTTTCCATGAACAACTGCGCCAGAAAATCGAGCAAAGCTTCTCGGCTGTTCAGGAAGGACAGATTGTCAAAGGGCGCATCCTCACAGTAGGGGATAAAGAAGTCATCATTGATATCGGCTTCAAAAGCTCAGGCATTGTGCCCCGCAATGAGTTCGGCACAGCCGAAATTAAGCCTGGTGATGAGGTTGAGGTCTATATCGAAAGACTGGAAGACGCCCAGGGCCAGCTCTTGCTGTCGAAGACAAAAGCTGACCGGCTTCGTCGCTGGCAGCGCGTGGAGCAGGCCTACTATAATGAGGAAATTATCGAAGGCACGATTTTGCGCCGCATTAAAGGGGGCATGATCGCAGAAATTTTCGATGGCTTAGAGGCCTTCTTGCCCGGCTCGCAGATTGATGTGCGCCCGGTACGGGACTTTGACGCCTACGTCGGCAAGCGCATGGAATTCAAGATTGTTAAAATCAATCCGGCTAACGAGAACGTAGTGATCTCGCATAAAGCGCTTGTCGAGAAAGAGTTGCAGAAGCAGCGCGAAGAGATCCTCTCTAAGATGGAGCCGGGGCAGGTGCTCGAGGGCACGGTCAAGAACATCACCGACTTTGGGGTCTTTATCGATCTGGGTGGGGTCGATGGGCTGCTCCACATTACAGACCTATCGTGGGGGCGTGTGTCGCATCCTTCGGAGTTGGTGCAGCTTGGCCAGAAGCTCAACGTAGTCGTGCTCGACTACGACAAAGAGCGCCAGCGCATTTCGCTCGGCTTAAAGCAGCTCCTGCCGCACCCTTGGGAGAACATTGACGAGAAATACAAAGAGGGCGATGTGGTCGAAGGGAAGGTTGTTTCCATTACAGATTATGGTGCCTTTGTGGAGCTGGAAAAAGGTATTGAGGGCTTGGTACATATTTCAGAAATGAGCTGGACTGACCATGTCCGCCATCCAAGCCAGAAGGTTGCGTTGGGTCAGCTGGTCAAAGTCAAGATTCTCAATATCGATCGTGAAAACCGCAAGATTTCGCTTGGCATGAAGCAGCTTGAGCCTAATCCGTGGGAAGACATTGCCAAGCGTTATCCACCGGGCACGATCCTGCGCGGCAAGGTGCGCAACATTACGAACTTTGGCGTCTTCGTCGAAATTGAGCCGGGTATTGATGGCTTGGTGCACATTAGCGATCTGTCGTGGACCCGGCGCATTCAGCACCCCAACGAGGTGGTGAAAAAAGGCCAGGAGCTGGATGTGGTCGTGCTAGAAATCGACGAAGCAAATCAGCGCATCTCACTGGGGCACAAGCAGATCCAGACCAATCCTTGGAACGACTTTGCCCTGGTTTATGCGGAGGGTACCGATCACACGGCCAAAGTGGTGCGTTTTGAAGAGGGAGGTCTGGTTGTAGAACTGCCACTTGGTGTAGAAGCTTTTGTACCGGCTGCTGAGCTTAAGCAAAACAAAAACTTCCAGGAATTCTATAAGCCGGGTCAGGAGCTTGAGCTTCGGGTCATCCGCTTTGATGCGTCGCAAAAGGAAATTGTGCTCAGCGAAGTGGCCAAGCAGCGCGCTGAAGAAGAGGCGCGGCGGGCCGAGGAAGAGCAGCGACGGCGCGAAGAACGCAAGCAACAAGAGCAAGCTGTGCGGGAATATCAGCGGAAAGCCACTACGGGGCCCACGACCCTGGCTGAGCTAAGCGGCCTGGAAGACCTGAAAGCGCAGCTCGAGGCAGCCGAAAAAGCTGTCCGAGAATCCCAGAATGCTGCAGATGAGCCCAAAGATGAAGCTTAAGCTGGCATTACTAAAAACCTTTATGCAGGGCGGCAACCTAACACCAGCCGCCCTGTTTTATTTTTTAGGCAAGCCTACTCGCTAAGCCTCTATGGAACCTGACCCTTTTCCGACATCCTCACCTTTGCAAGGCGAATCTGCCCAGGCACCCCGCTTTCCGGACTGGAAAAACGTCAGTGCCAAGCAGATTGAGCTGGACCGTGCGCTACTGGAACGCACCGAAGGTCGCGTACATGCACTGCTAATGCAGCTTCTGGTTGATCGCACGCTGCACCACTACCTGAGCTATGCCAATGCTGTTTCGGTGCGGCGTTTGGGCTATAACGATCATGGTCCGGTGCATGCTCGCATTGTCACCTATAATGCGCTTAAAATCCTGCGGCTGCTTCATGAAGGCGGCATCCTGAGCTCCCTCGAAGCAGAAGAGGTGGGTACTTTTGAAGATGCCCAGGTGGCTGTGGCTTTGGCTGCGTTCCTGCATGATGCTGGAATGGGTATCACCCGCGAGGGGCATGAGCAATGGGGTTTGGCGCTGGTTGACCCTTTCATTCGGCACTATTTAGCCCAGCTTTACGCCGACGGGGATCCTATGCAGGCCGTTGTACGGGCACTGGTGCACGAATGCATTGTGGGGCATATGGGCAATGTACGCATCCACAGCCTGGAGGCCGGCGTAGTGCTGGTAGCCGATGGGACCGACATGGCACACGGCCGCTCTCGCATTCCCCAAATGATCAATCGGGATCCTATGATTGGTGACATTCACCGCTACTCGGCAAGCGCCATTACGCGCGTGCACATTGGGCCAGGTGAGCGTAAGCCTGTCCGGATTGCCGCCTACATGGAGCACGTGACCGGGCTGTTTCAAGTGGAAGAAGTGCTCATGCACAAGGTGAAGGCTTCGCCGATTATGCAACACCTCGAGATCTGTGCTTACGTGGGGAACGATCCGCCTCGTTTTTATCTGCGCTAAGCGCTTGAGCAAGCGCCTGCGTACTGTTATCTTCGAGCGTTTTCCACTAAGCTGGTAAGGTACTATGGCTGAATCGGTTAAAATTCTGCTCTCTGAATCGGAACTGCCCACCCACTGGTACAACCTAAATGCGGATCTCAGTGCTCTGGGGGTTGAATTGCCTCCGGTGTTACATCCGGGCACAAAGCAGCCTGTGGGACCAGCCGACCTGGCGCCGCTTTTTCCTGAAGCCCTCATTGCCCAAGAGGTAAGCGCTGAACGCTATATTGAAATCCCCGGGCCTGTTCGTGACATTTACCGGCTCTGGCGTCCTACGCCGCTATTTCGGGCGTGTCGCTGGGAAAAGGCGCTCGATACGCCTGCACGGATCTACTACAAATATGAGGGTGTAAGCCCAACGGGTAGCCATAAACCCAATACGGCCGTACCCCAGGCGTACTACAATGCTCAAGAAGACGTCCGGCGTCTAACTACTGAAACTGGTGCCGGGCAGTGGGGAAGTGCGCTGAGCTTTGCCTGCCAGGCTTTCGGTTTGGAGTGCAAGGTGTACATGGTACGCGTAAGCTACGAGCAAAAGCCTTATCGGCGTGTTCTTATGCAAAGCTGGGGGGCTCAGGTGGTACCAAGCCCGAGTCCTGAGACGGAGGCCGGACGCCGCGTGCTGGCCGAAGATCCGCAAAATACGGGCAGTTTAGGCATCGCAATCAGCGAAGCTGTTGAAGAAGCAGCTACGCGTACCGATACAAAGTATGCGCTGGGTAGCGTGCTCAATCACGTACTGCTCCACCAGACGGTAATTGGTCAGGAGGTGATCCGTCAGCTGGAACTGGCAGGAGCCGACTGGCCCGACGTTATTGTGGGTTGCGTGGGTGGCGGCAGTAACTTTGCAGGCTTTGCGTTTCCGTTCCTGGCCGAACGCGTGCGCTCAGGCCGCAAAACCCGCATCGTAGCGATTGAGCCGGCTGCTGCTCCATCCCTTACGCGGGGGGTTTATGCCTATGACTTTGGCGATACCGCCCGCCTAACTCCGCTGGTTAAAATGTATACGCTCGGGCATGACTTCATCCCCGCGCCTATCCATGCGGGCGGACTGCGTTATCACGGTATGAGTCCCCAAGTAAGCGCTTTGTATGCAGCTGGGCTGATTGAAGCGCGCAGCGTGCCCCAGAATCCGGTCTTTGCTGCAGCCCTGAGCTTTGCTCGTAGCGAGGGGATTATCCCCGCTCCAGAAGCGGGTCATGCCGTTTGGGGCGCCATGCAGGAGGCTTTAGCAGCTCGAGAAGCCGGCGAGGGGCGCACGATTGTCTTTAACCTTTGCGGTCACGGCCACTTCGATCTAAGTGCTTATGAGGCTTACTTGGCAGGCAAACTCCAGGACTTCGAATATCCGGAGGAAGCCGTACGCAAAAGCCTGGCTGCCTTGCCGCAAATCGATTGACTTGTAAAACAACGGGCTTTCTAACAATGGGCGGGGCAAGCCCCGCCCATTGTTCATGAATAAGCAAAGCTCGAGATAAACAACTGCCTCTAAAGATGAAAAGACCGAAATTCACTGTTTGGGTAAATCTAACCAGGTAAAGTGCCTGCCTTAAAGCCATCCCATTTCCAAATTCCAGAGCTACAGCTTGTCTAGTACTCCAAAACGTGGGATTGTCCTTGCTGAAAAGCTCTCTTGGGGCCCAGTCGAAAGAGACATTCCATGGCATTGACCCTCAAAATCACCCGTTTGGGTGATTGACAGCCTCTTGTCTTCTTTTTTTCTTTTTGGATAAAACGCTAAGTCGTCATGAAAGCATTTGTGAAGCGGCTAATGGCGCTAGCCCTAATGCTGGGTGGGATAGGGCCTCTATATGCTCAGGAGTACGTTGTCTCTGATACAAGTGTAAAGGTTTTGCTGCGTTCTGGCTGGTATCCTACGGGAGAAGATTCCGGAGCGTCGCCTCCCCTGCCGTCTGATACGAGCGTATGGATCCTACGGTCTGGGTTTTTCCCTCCGGTGGTATTCCCTGGTGAGACCCTTGTGTTTCGGGTAGACTACAGATCTGGCTCTGGAGTAGATACCGTATATATTTCATCGGATTTCGACTGGTCACCCTTTGTGCTAGTAAGTTACCGTTACTTGCCTTCAATAGAAAACGGAGCCCAATCATTACAGGTTTTGCTCAGGCTGCCCGAAGATTATACGTCGAGCTTAGTTAGTACAAGCGTTTTTAAACAACCTCAGCTTTTATGGCGTCTTAGAGGTGGAGAGGAACGCGTAAAGGTTTTATCTGGCGTTACTAATGTACGTACCGTACATATATATCCCGTTTCACCTAATTCAGGCTATGTTAGAAGAGATAAATCTGTAGGATCTTGGTGGCTAAAGGATATGTCATTAAATGGTAGTGAAGGTGTTCGTGATAAGACTTTATTACCCATTGCAAGAGGAGCTGGATATGTGATATATGGATTACAATATGATTTGGTAAATTTTTCTTTACTTCAAGAATTTGGATCATATTTTAAAGTCTGGACAGAAGGTCCACTGTTGCTTTATCAAGTTAATCCATCTAATGATTCAACAGATTTTTATTCTTTATTATTATCAGATCATGGAGGGTATATAAAATTTCAAATATTAGATACTTTTAGAACTAATCATGTGCCTCATTATATTGTTGATTCTTATGGTAGCAAAAATGCTACACAAACGTGGCGTCTTTTTGTCTTACCTAAGTCTTCAGCTTTAGACTATGAAACAGGTAAAATTATTGCTGCATTATACAGTAACGGAATAGAATTATATAGAAGAGAATTGAATTTTTACGTATATGGGGATTATTTTAAAAATAATATAGCTATTATGCCCTATGATTCTAGAAATTTAATTGGTGATAAATATGGAGTATTCTATGATTGTATAAAATATAGCAATCCCAAGTGTCGAGAAAATGAAAGCGGGTCTCTGTTTTTTAATTATCAATATGATCAAAACAGCTCTTTTGTAGAAGCAGATGTTTCTGTTAATCTTCAATATAATATTTCTCTAGATTCTATCTCTACTATTCCTCCTTCTCCATCTGAATTGATAGAATGTTATGAAGGAGTACGTGGATATTATGATTGTTATGATATTTTTAGATCTACTGGTCAAGATACGTTTTCTATAAACAATCAAAAGTATGCTAGATTATCTGCTCGTTTTATTTTAAGATATAATCCTTTTTTAGCTCGAAGTGTACAAGGAAGACGAAGGTTCTTTTCTGTGGGCATTTTGTATGCAAATTATTATTATTGGGCTTGGGACTATTATACAACACGTCTTCTAGCACTTTATGCTCCTAATGGAATATATGAAATTCATCAAGAATATTGGGATCGTAGAATAACTGAAATTAGGTATACTTTTTTATGCAAATTGATATATGCTAATTATAGTTCTTATTATCGAAACTGTGTTCTTGAAGGATCAGAATCTCGTTCTACTACTCCTATAACTAATTCCTGGAAAGGAAAAGAAAAAGATCTTTACTCTGATGTCTTTAATCCATTTTATGGTAATTTGCGTTTGCTATTTCGACTCCCACCTAATGTAGGAGATGATTCTCCTTCGGATTGGCCGTCTTCACCAACGGTCACGGTGCGCTTGCTTTCGAACCCCTCAGTTCTGCGGTTGCAGGATTTAACAGAAGCGACGGATCAGCGCCCACGTTTCGAATTTCTCGTCGAAGCCGATCAGGACGGGCAGCCCTTGGCAAATGCTCCGGTAGTGGTTGAAGGGCCAATTGCGCAAGACGAAATCCAACTTGCCGAAGCTCCTCTGTTTCTCCATAATCCTCAGCAGACCGATGCTTTAGGCCTTTACAGTTTCTACTGGATACCACCACCGCGAAGTTGGTTTGAGGGCAAAACGCTACCCTATACGTTCCGCTTCCGCGTGCGCGTGGGAGAGACTTGGGAAGAAGTTGCGGTGCAGATCTCTAATCTGATCATTCAAGGGGTTGTCAGGCAACGCCATGCAGGAGCTAAATTGAGCCAAGATCCTGACCTTGATGGTCTATTACCCGTGCCTAACGTAGAAGTAAGTCTGAATCCGGAATTCCCTCCAGAACAAACAGTACGAACCGGACTAGACGGGCGCTTTGAACTCGGCGTCTCTGAAGAAGGCTACTATACCGTTTATGCCCGACGTCGAGAATTCTGGCAAGACAACTTTCCGAAATGGAGCCGTACGCGCGCCCGGGTTCTGGTTACCGCAGAAGGCCCTGAACCTGATACGCTACGCTTGTTTTTGGCCGAATTGCCCGTTAGGGATGTGCTCCAGCGGTGGCTCCCTGAAATAACCTTTGATATGGAATCGGTGCGCGACTCGCTCGCGCACCTCCGAATTATTCCGGAAATCCAATCTTTCCTATGGCAAATTGCTACGCAAGATACGACAGGACCATTCGATGAAGAGGCCGTAAGGCGTCTTCGACAAGCCGTCTTTAGCACTTTTGATTTGCTACAAGGTGCCCATGATATGGCCGAATGCGGCACGACAGCTATTTGGGATGGTTCAGTAGGAATTATCCTGCAGATTGTTAGCGCTATTGTTGAAAATCTTAAACTGTTTGAAAAAGTAAGTAAAAGCATTCGTGCTAAGTTGCCGGCAGACTGGAAACAGTCCCCAGATCCTAAAATCCAGAACCTGGGTCGCACCCTGGAGATGCTTGAGGGAATAAAGAATAAGTTTGCTGAACTTATTAGACTAATCGAAAACGGAAGCGCAAAAACAGTAAATAATTTAAAGGAAGGGATGGCACATGCTGCTTTGAATAATGATGCAGCTAGTTTGTTTACAATGAATTTCTTAAATGAAAGAATTTTTATACCGCTTAGTCAACTTTCAAGTCGCATAGCTAAAATTGCTGAAGACACTAAGCTTGATGATTTTACTAAAGATCTGGCGCTTTCTCAAGCGATGGAGGTAAGTGGGGTTAACGGCTTACTTGAAATGCTAAACAACGCCGTCAAAGATTTATTGCAACGAGGCCAGCTTGATGAATTGCGAGCAACAATTGCCACAACCTTGAACGAAGAGATTGATTTAGCAAAAGGGCGTAGATTCCCTACTTATCCAACTAGTTTTTACCATGCTAAAAAGGCCAGCGATGGTTGGCTTGAAATAATGCGTAGGGTGCGCAGGTACTATTTAGGTTCTTGTGAAGGAATACAAGGCATCAAAGATCAAGCAGAAGCAGCATTAAGTGTTTTGGAAGCGGGTACAATTGCTCTAGCTGTGGCTACATCAGGGGCCCTTACTCCTTTATATGCGGCGGTTTCTAAACTTAATAAAGTGGCTCAGCTACTGCTAAACGCATGGTTGGTTCGTACAGGAGTCGAGGTCATGACAGCGCTGCAGCCTAAAGGGCGGTATGGAAGCGCGGGACTTGCGGCTATTCGGCAGGCTTTTTCGCTGAAGGTGCCTTCAATAGCCATGCGGGTACACTCGCCCGTTCGGCTCTTAGTTGTAGATAGCTTAGGTCGCCGAATCGGTGCGGATGCCAACAATCAGGTCTACATGGAAATTCCTGGAGCCGGCTATTGGCCCGCAAGTGATTCGCTTCCAGAAACCATTCTACTGCCTGCTGATATTGGCCCGTTTAAGACACTTTTGCACGGTACAGGTAGTGGGACGTTTGCCCTGGAGATGGTTCAATTGGACACGCTGGGCAATGAGACCGTTTTGCGGCGCTGGGAAGGGGAGGTTGCGCCAGCCCAATGGATTCAGTTGGCCGTAGAGACTCCAGAGCAGGCTGTTGCAACGGGTTCGTTGCAAGCGCTACCTTCGCCTGTGGTCCTGCAGGTACAGCAGCGTGGTCAGCCCCGAGACACCATAACGGTGCCGCTTGGAATCAGCAGTGAACTGGAGGCAGTCTTTCTATATAGCCCTACGTTGAGTTTACCTGCCCAGGAAGTTACATGGGTTGTGGCCGATACGCTTGCTACTATAGATACGGTTCAAGCAAATCGCGCTTGGATAAGAGGACACCACGTAGGGCGCACCCGGCTTAGGCTTCAGGCTCAGGGGCTTGAGCGTGAGGCGGTGCTGGACATCGTTGGACGCGAAGTAACCCTTAAGCTCTCGCGCACCGTGCTGACAGCCTCTGATACCGTTACCATTGCTATTCAGGTACGGGCTTGGGGCGTAGCACTTCCAGAAAACCTTCTACTTCAGATAACTGCCCCGGCTGGAAGCTATCGCATACCGGTTAGGCTCGATGCAACGGGCACTGCCCAGATACGCTGGCAGCTACCCGATAGCCTAAGGGGGCAAAGCGGACCGGCAAGTATGGCCATTTATGAGGAGACCGCCAGTGATACGACGCTTTGGGCGGCGGTGCCGTTTGTGCTTACCTCAACTTCTATTTTGCCGGATGTTTTGGCAGCCGAGGTGACGCATGAAGGCAATGTGGTAGCTAAGTTGCAGGTACCCACTACCTTACTACCCCATGCCCTTGAGCCAGAACTGCTGGTAGATGTGGCAGATTCACTGCCTGGGTCGTTGCCGACTGGATTTGCGCCACTGGGACCTGCAATCGGTTGGTCCCTTTGGGATCGGGCACAAGCTATTGCGGTAGTTCCTACCGGGCCTTATGTGTTTTCCTTGTGGAGCGGTGCTTATCAGGGCACGCCGCAAGCGTTCTACTGGAGTGAGACGGGATGGGAGGCGCTGGAGACAAGACCAGCTGCTGGTTTTTGGGAGGTGGAGCTGTCCTATGCGGGTGGTATTATTGTGCTAGCGCGTAGCGAGCAGGTGGTCGCTGTAGAGTCAACTCGATTGCCCGAACGCATTAGTCTGGAGGCCTATCCCAATCCTTTTGGCAAGCAGCTGCGGATTCGGATAGGCATACCAAAAGCAGGAAAGGTGCGTTTGGTGCTTTATGACCTGTTAGGCCGTGAGGTGCTCCCTCTTTACGAAGGTGAACAAACGGTTGGTTGGCATGAACAAAGCTGGGAAACCTCCAATCTAGCCAGTGGCCTTTACCTGCTTGTTTTGGAAGGTGAAGGCTTTCGCACAACGAAAACCATAGTCAAAGTCCGCTAAATTTATGGTCGATTCCCCTCCTAAGAACTAATAAGGCCGGCCCTGTGGGGCCGGCCTTGCCATGTTATTCAACCGCAATTTTTCTGGGCTGATGCGCAGCTAACTTGGGAATTCGAATGGTGAGCACGCCTTCCCGCAATTCGGCCTTGATGCCTGCAGGATCGATTGTTTGGGGCAGCGTGAAGCTTCGGAAGAAGCGTCCGTGCGGGCGTTCTACATGCCGCGGGGTTTCGTTTTCTGCTTCATAGGTTGTCGTTCGCTGGCCAGTGACCGTTAATACGCCTTCGTTAAACTGCAGATCTAGGCTCTCTCTGGCCACGCCGGGCAAATCCATGCGAATCAGATAAGCTTCGGCGGTTTCCGAAAGGTCGGCTCGCGGCGTCCAGGTGGCCGGGGCTTCAGTGGTTGCTTCTGTACTCTGGAGAAATTCATCAAACAGCCGGTTCATTTCCCGCTGCAACGTTGTGAAGCCGGGGAAATAAATGCGTTCAGCCATGGCTTTTATGGTTTGGTTGGTTTATCGTTGCTTCCGACAGGCTGTCGGGCCTGCGTTTGCCTGGAAGGCTGCGGAAAAACTGTGCCGGGTGCCAAAATGAATGGTCTTCCGGAGGTGTGTCGTCGTTTCTGGCAGATCGGTCTATCGCTTGCAGATAGGAGGCAGCGGCCTAATGGCCTGTCACTTCGGCAGGCCATCAGGTCGAAACCAACCCAACCAAAGGAGGAGGCACGATAGCGGTAACAAAACAGCTTCCGCGAGCCCAGTGGAGGGAATACTTTGACAACTTCACAAAGGCGTTTCTGGAAGACCTGAACCCGGAGGATGCCGTTGTGGAAATCGTAGACCCCAAACTGGGCGACCAATTCGAATCAGACTATGCCCGCGTGATCGGGGTAACCTATGACCCCAAAGACAATGTTTTCGAAATTGCGCTGGATGGGGTGGACCATCTGATCTACCATCCCAAAGAAATCTGGGTAGAGGAGGAAGACAACGGGTTTGTGCGCACGATTGAAGTTGTGCGTGAAGGCGGCACAAAAGAGATTATTCGATTGCAGAGCGTGGGGGTGCGGCGGGTGCAGCAATAAACAGGGGCTTTTTTAAAAATTTTTAGGGTAATCATGCACCTTAGGGGGAGGTGAAGGGCTTGTTTTGCCCTCAGTAACAAAAGGAGGAAGCACCATGGCAGGATTGATGTCGGTTTCCAAGTTCGAGCGGCTGTTTCGCATGGCCGCCGGCCTGGATGTTGATAAGGAAGATCTCAAGCGGTTGAACGATTTTGTCCGGCAGAAAATCTATGATCTACTACTGGCGGCGCAGGCCACGGCGCAGGCGAACGGGCGTGACATCGTCGAGGTGTACGATTTACCCATTACAAATGGCCTGCGCGAAAGCATTCGCGCCTTTGAGGCGCTTGACACAGGACTGGAACTCGGGCCTATTCTGGAACACCTGGCCGAATTGCCACCGCTTCGTCTGGAGTACAGCCGCGAGGTAGAAGCCGAGCTGCCCCGACTTGTTGGCGCGCTGACGGTGGCGTTGGCACGGACGTTCAAGATTCTAGATCCTAAAGTTAAGAACCCACAATCCATGCACTGGGAGCGTGCCATGGAAATCTTCAACCTGTTGCTGTAATCTGCTATTTCAAGTGCTATGAACGACCTGTTCTTTCTGTTTCTCATTCTGATGAGCCTGACGCCCGCAATGCGCCAGCAAATTTTGGAGGCGCGTCGGGCGCAGATCCTTCGGCGTTTAGAGCAAAAACGCAAATCTCGGGTGATTTCACTCATTCACCGGCAAGAAACCGTCTCGCTGCTTGGAATTGGTATCCATCGCTATATCTCTATCGAAGATGCTGAGGAGGTGTTGCGGGCCATTCGCCTGACGGATCCTGCCTGTCCGATTGACCTGATCGTACACACGCCGGGTGGCCTGGTTTTGGCTGCCGAGCAGATTGCTTGGGCCTTGGTCCAGCATCCGGCCAAAGTGACCGTCTTTGTGCCGCACTACGCAATGAGCGGGGGCACGCTGCTGGCCTTGGCAGCGGATGAGATCGTGATGGACCCGTTTGCCGTGCTTGGGCCGGTTGATCCCCAGATTGGCCAGTATGCAGCCGCTTCCATTTTGGCTGCTGTACGTCGCAAAGGCATCGGTCAGGTTAGCGATGAGACGCTGATCCTGGCCGATGTGGCAGAAAAAGCGCTGGGGCAGGTTGCGCACAGCGTACAGCAACTGCTTGAGCGCAAAATGCCAGCATCGGAGGCGGCTCGGGTGGCGCGGTTGCTAACCAGCGGCGTGTGGACGCATGACCGTCCGCTTCGGGTTGAAGACGTGCGCGCGCTTGGCCTGCAGGTTTCGACCAATATGCCGCCGGAGATCTATTCGCTGATGGCATTGTACCCACAGCCCACCCGCATGCGACCGTCTGTGGAGTATGTGCCGCTTCCGTATCGTTCCGACAGACCATCCGGACAGCAACCGTCATGATTCCTATTGGCGATGATGTGCCCGAGCGGCACTACCCCT
>Ga0197142_1000018_pt1 | contig 138264 bp, 110 predicted proteins | sample GBS60_MetaG_FD_148614 | JGI IMG/M metagenome (GOLD analysis project Ga0197142, IMG submission 148614) | Sediment microbial communities from Great Boiling Springs, Gerlach, Nevada, United States - GBS 60_MetaG | ecosystem: Environmental > Aquatic > Thermal springs > Hot (42-90C) > Sediment... | reverse complement strand
CCCGAAGAACTTGCCAACGACCCCATCGTACGCAAACTTTACTTGGGCGAAAAATTCCGATTGCGTGAAAGTGATGATGTTGAACGCAACGCCTAACTTCCACTCACGATGAACACAAAAAATGCAACGCCTTCTGCGCTTGAAGGGTGGCTCTTAGTTACGAAGCCGCGCACACTCACTGCCGCCATTGTTCCCGTCTTGCTTGGCACGTCGCTTGCCTACGCTGATGGCAATGTAGATTGGCTTGCCGCCGTCATTGCGCTGATATGCTCATTGCTCATTCAAATCGCCACAAACATCATCAATGACCTTTACGACTTTCGCAAGGGCGCAGATAACGACAAACGACTTGGTGCGAAAAAAGCCTTAACCGCAGGCTTGCTCACAGAACGCCAACTGGTGATTGCAACGACGGTCGTTATGCTGACGGCGTTTTTCTTAGGGCTGATTCTTGTTTGGCGTGCAGGGTGGGTGATTTTAGCGATTGGACTTCTTTCGCTCTTTTTTGCGTGGGCATACACGGGCGGAAAGTATTCGCTTGCCTACATCGGTCTCGGCGATGTGTTCGTGTTTCTTTTCTTCGGCGTGGCGGCGGTCTGCGGCACGTATTACTTGCATCATCATTCCTTTTCGCTTTCGTCGCTTGTGGTGGCAACAGGCGCAGGCGCGATTGCGATGAACATTCTCGGCGTGAACAATTTGCGCGACATTCCAACCGATTCCGAAGTCGGAAAGAAAACGCTTGCCGTGCGCTTCGGCGCAACCTTCGCTCGTGAGCTTTACTATTGGCTTTTGTTTGTGGCTTACACTGTGCCGTTTGTTTTGGCACTTATGGGCTATGGCTACGGCGTGTTCATCACGTTTCTTTCGCTTCCGTTTGCGTTCAAGCAATGGCGAATTATTGCGCTTGAAACAGGTAAAGCCCTTAACCCAGCACTCGGCGGAACGGCGCAACTGCTCTTCATTTACGGCGTGCTGTTGAGCGTCGGGCTGGTGATTTCTAAAACGACTTAACCTCAAAAGTGATGCTTCGCATTGGAATTGTAGGTGTTGGAAAATTGGGCGAACTGCATTTGAAGTTGCTCAAAGAACTTACGGCGGAGCGAAGCGATATTTCCATTGCGGGCATTTACGACCAACATGCGGCGCGCTTGCGCGAGATTTCAGCGCGCTACAAAGTTCGTGCCTTCGAGTCGCTGGATTCTGCCAAAGCCGCGTGCGATGCCGTTATCATTGCCGCAACCACAAGCGCGCATTACGACCTCGCCAAAACCTTCCTTGAAAAAGGCATTCATCTTTTCATTGAAAAACCCATTACGGCAACGCTTGCGCAAGCCGACGCGCTCATTGAGTTGGAACAAAAACACGGTGCGAAAATTCAGGTTGGACATATTGAGCGATTCAATCCTGCACTTGTTGCCGCAGAGCCGTATCTCGGAGAGCCTTTATTTATTGCGGCAGAGCGGCTATCGGGCTTCTCGAAGCGCGTTACTGATGTGTCGGTCGTCTTGGATTTGATGATTCACGATATTGATTTGATTCTTTCGCTGGTGAAGTCGGAGGTGCGGTCGGTTGCCGCGTCGGGTGCGTCGGTGTTTTCAAACGAATTGGATATTGCCAATGCGCGATTGGAATTTGAAAATGGGGCGGTGGCAACCGTAACCGCAAGCCGCATCAGTCGAAGCAAGGTGCGCAAAATGCGTTTCTTCTGTAAGAATCCGAAAAGTTATGCTTCGTTGGATTTGAGCGCAGGCAAAGCCGAAATTTTCCGAATCGTTGATGTGCCAAGCGAGCGCAAAGCGTCGCTCAAAGAATTTGCCATGCAAAAAGTGATGTCGCTTTTCGGCGATATTCAAGACGCACTCGACGGCAAAACGATGGAATATCTTTCGCCTGAACCACCGAAACTCAACGCGCTGAAAGAAGAGCAGATTTGCTTTATCGAATCGCTTTTGCACAACAAACCGATTCGCGTGGATTCGCTGGCGGCGCGGCGCGCGCTCTTTGTTGCCGAGAAAATTACGGCAGAAATCAAAGCCTCGTTGGCAAAGCAAGCGTAACGATACTATTGAAACCTCAACGCAAACTTTTTTGGACAAATGATGACCAATCGAATCATTCACGGCGATGCGATTGCTGAACTCTCAAAACTTCCCGAACAATCAGCGCAACTTATCATCGCTGACCCGCCTTACTTTCAAGTTTTAATTGGCGAAGCGTGGGATAATCAATGGAAAAATGAAGATGAAACTTGCAGTGGAGCATGAATTGGGTTCGTGCCGCAACAAAGGTGCTTAAAGATGACGGACTCTTCTACATCTTCGGACAACTTGGCACATGCGAACACATTTGGCTTCACTTCTGCTCAATGGTCACCAAAGAACTGCAATTTCACGACATGATTATTTGGGATAGAGCCGTCGGATACAACGAGCGATACGATAGTTTTACGCCGTGCTACGAAATGATTTTAGCCTTGCGCAAGTCAGAATCGGCAAAGCCCTACTTCAATAAAGACGCAGTTCGACTGCCCTACGAAGAAGAGAAAATTAAAGCCTATTTGCGCGACAAGCGTTACAAGGATAAATCGGCACGACTTCTGCACCTTGAAAAAGGCAAGTATGCTACCAACATTTTGCGCGTTCCAAGTTTGAAAGGCTCATCAAAAGAAAAAGCAGGACACCCGTCTCAAAAGCCTGAAAAACTCATTGAACACCTGGTTCTATCGTCAAGCCGACCGGGCGACCTGGTGTTAGACCCATTTCTCGGTTCAGGCACAACGGCTGTGGTCGCCGAGCGATTCGAGCGTCGTTGGATAGGCATTGAACACAACCCCGACTACATTTCGCATTGCCGAAAAGCATTTAACTGAACAGCGAGAACAAAAAGATACACCGCTATTTAGAGCGATTTCTTCTGAACTTGCGCAAGGCTATGGATTTTATTTTGCGATGTTAATCAGCTACTTGCATGTTTCGCCTGACATCATCCTCTCGTTTTTTAATTCTATGCGACGCTTGCGGTCAGTTGGGATTTTAGTTTGCTTTCAATCACGCCTCTGGGCACAGCGCCAATAATCTGGTCAACGACTTTTCCGTTTTTGAAAATGAGCAAAGTCGGAATCGAGCGGATGCCGAACTGCATGGACGTTTTTGGATTGTCATCAACATTCATTTTGGCAACGACTACTTTGCCTTCATAATCATTTGCCAGTTCTTCAATAATTGGGGCAATCATTCGGCACGGTCCGCACCAAGGCGCCCAAAAATCTACTAAGACTAGTTTATCTGATTTCAGAACTTCGCTCTCGAAGGTTGCGTCGCTGACGGTGAGATATTTTGACATGGTGAATTGCATTTAAGTTTGAATGGCAAAATATACCTACGAAGATAAAATTTTTGGCTAAGCTTTGGCGTTTTTTTACGATGAACTTGACCTAATCCACAAGATTTCCACTCATCACAGGCTTTCGCTGTGTATCGCCTTTTTATTGGTGAAAGGCGGTGAAACCCGTAGAACTAATCGAAGAACTTATCTACAACGCTTGTCATTTGCGTGAGTTCCGAAATGTTCTTACCGTTCAATATTCCTCGCAAACTCGACAGCAGATAGGATTCTATGCTCTCACCAATTTTCTTGGCTAATGAGTCGTTAGCATCAATAGCGAAGATAAACTTTCCACTGATGTGTTTTTGTGCGCGCTCTAAAATCATCTTTTGCATATATTCTTCGACCAACTTGTTCTGATTGGCTTCATTGATGAGAATTTGTTCCATGTCGGAATCAAAGTCAGGGAATTTGCCTTCTTTCAAATTTTTGAGGAACGGTTTGTTTTTTGTTTCCCACTGCAAGCTAAAAATCATTCGCTCGACGTTTGGGCTTAGGTAACCATCAAACTTGCCTGTGGGTTTGGTAATCGGTTTGATTTCCATGCGTTTGCCTAACGAGAGGTCTACAATGATGGCGTCAGCGTCTTTCGGGTTGGCTTTAATCACGCTATCCAGAATCTCGCTGATGCGCTTGCCGTCGTAGCCCAGTTTGATGTATTCACTTTCAACTGCGTTCAGCTGGTTGTTGATGTGTCGAATATAGATGGCATGAAGCGTTGCTTCTTTGCCTTTTGTAGCAAGCATTGTGCGAAGTGAGTCAGGCGCAATTTCAGGTTCAGGCTTTGAGCGGCGTTGCTGCGCATTCATATTGGATATGGTTAGCAGAAAGGTAGAAATAGTGAGTATGGCAATGTAGCGTCTCATAGTTTAAGTTGAGTTTGTTTTTCGTTAGGTTGCGTTTGCGTTAACGTGGAAATATACCAAACCTACCACTTTCGAGTTGTTGCATCCATAGTTCAAGCGTGAGCAATGCCCAAATGCGATGGGCGTAATCTTCTTTACCTGCTTTATCGAGTTTGAGCATGTTGCGCACGGCATTTACATTAAAAATCCCTCGTGCTTTCAAGCGCGTTTCCGAGAGACATTCCTGAACCATTGGCTCTAAATCTTTCTTCACCCATGCTCGCAACGGCGCGCCAAATGGTGCTTTCGGGCGATAGATGATTTCACTCGGCAAGTATTTTTCCGCTACTTTTTTCAGCAGATACTTTTGCGTGAATCCGTTGAGTTTGTAGCGTCCAGGAAGGCGATGCGCAAATTCTACAACCTTGTAATCGACAAGCGGTACACGCTCCTCGACACTTGCCGCCATTGAGGATTTGTCGGAGTAAGCCAAGTTCAAACTTGCTAAAAAGCATTTCGTATCAACGGCGCACATCAGCGTTACCAAATCCAACTTCGGCTGTTTGTTTAGCAAGGCTTCACGGATTTCATAGTGCCGTCGAATCGGATAACTCTCGTGATAAGTTTTGTAGCAGACTTCGCGAAATTCAGGTGTGAGCAGTTCCGTCATTTCCGATGCCGTGTAGTAGGAGTAATTTCCCAAGAACGCTTCAAAATCAGGGAGCGAGGCGGCTTTGAGAAATTTTTTCGCCCAGCGTGTTGCGCGATACCCGCCGCTCTTGCTCGCCACAGGTAGGGCATTCACCACAGGCTCAATTACCCCTGAACGCATGAGTGTCGGGATTCGCTTGTAGAGACTGGCCACCTTGACCGATAAGTGCTTGCGATACCCACTGAAAATTTCATCTGCTCCCATGCCTGAAAGCATAACCGTTGTGCCGCTTTCTTTTGCCATCTTGCAAATGAGGTAAGTGTTGATGCTCGCGGGGTCTGCAATCGGCTCATCAAGGTGATAAATCAGTTTCGGAAGCAAGTCGACAATATCGGGCTTGATGACAATTTCTCGGTAATCAGCGTTGAGATGTTTGGCTACGATTTTGGCATATTTCTGGTCATCGGGCATGGCTTCGAACTTCTTGTCTTCATCGGTGAAGGCAATTGTGTAGGTGGTAATTGGTTCGCCTTTTTCCTTGGTCATGAGCGCGGCAATGAGCGAGGAATCCAATCCGCCTGAAAGAAACGCGCCGACTTTGACATCAGCGACCAGTTGCTCTTTGACGGTTTGGCGAAGGAGCGCATCAAGTTCTTCGATGTAAGCCTGCTCGCCCTTGTCTTCGCCGTAGCCTTCAAACTCAATGTCCCAATATCGCTCAATGCGGTAAGTGCCACTCTGCGCAATGAGGTTGCACCCTGCGGGCACTTTTTCAATGCCCTTGAACGCGGTTTTCGGTTCAGGAGTCCACAGAAAAAAGAGCGTTGAAAGAATCCCATCAGGCTCGATTTCACGGGCAACTTCTGGCGATTGCAAAATGGCTTTGACTTCCGAAGCAAAAATCAATCGGTTGTTTGGAAGCCGCGTGAAGTAGAGCGGTTTTTCACCTAATCGGTCACGAGAAATGAAGACCGTATCGTTTTTAAGGTCGTAAATTGCAAAGCCCCACATGCCGCGCAATCGCTCAACACACTTGAAGCCCCATTCGGCGTAGGCGTTCAAAATCACTTCGGTATCGGTTGCCGATTTGAACGTGTAGCCTTTTTTGAGCAGTTCCGATTTAACTTCTTGGTAGTTGTAGATTTCGCCGTTGAAAATGATGCAGAGAGATTTATCTGCATTAAACATGGGTTGATGTCCGAGTGGCGAGAGGTCAATAATCGCAAGGCGACGAAACCCAAAGCCCACAGGCGTTTTGTCGGTGAAGCATTCTATGCCGCCGTCATCAGGCCCACGATGATGCATGACCGTTGTCATGTTCTCCAACAAGTCTCTATCCACAAAGCCGATTGTTCCTGCAATGCCGCACATGATGGGTTAATCTTTCGAGGCACGATTGAGTTGTTCGGTGAGCCACTTGGCAATATCGGCGAGGCACTCTGCCGAGACTTGATGCGCCATAGGGTATTCCTTGTAGGTGACATTGAGTTGTAGTTCGCGCAGCCGTGCTTCGCTGTCGCGTCCGTTGTGAATGGGCAGGATGTCGTCGTAAAGTCCGTGTGAAATGAAAATCGGAAACTGTTTGAGGTGCTCGATGGGCGCAAGTTTGAGCAAGCGTTCATCAGGCAAGCGTCCGCTCATAGCAACCATTGCCATCAATCGGTGCGGTTCAGTGAGCGCAATGCTATACGCCATCGATGAGCCTTGACTGAACCCCATCAACACAATTTGCTTCGGGTTTATCGGATAGTGTGCAATCACTTCGTCAAGAAATTTCAGAATCAAGGCGCGACTTTGAATTGCCGCTTTTGTATCCAAGACCTTAATGCCTTCATCAGTAAATGCCAACGGAAACCATGCATAACTGCCGCTGCCAAGCGAGAGCGGTGCTCGCACACTAATCACCGTAAAGCGCGGGTCTAATGCGTCTGCCATTCCAATCAAGTCGTATTCATTTGCGCCATAACCGTGAAGCATTAAGAGCAATGGCGCAGGCTCTTTTTGAGTTGTGGGTCTAACAAGATGAACAAGTGAAAATGGCAAGGCTAATCGGGAATTGGTTGTGAAAAACTTAAATCTTCATTGGTTTTGTGCCCAAAATTTCTCCGACGGAGAAACTCACGTCGGGGAACTTGACAGGCGAAATCACTTCGGTTTCATCATACACTTTCACTTGGCGATACAGTCCTTCCTTTGCTTCACGATAGGCTTCAAGGCGTTTTTCGGATAGATTCACAATCCACACTTCTACCACATCAAAGCGGGCATAGAGCGGCAATTTCACGTTGCGGTCAATGTTCAAAGTTGAATCCGAGACTTCCACGACCAGCAACGCATCTCTGGCAGTCGGCTGTCTGTTCATCACTTCCAACGGAAAAAGCACCACATCAGGTTCAGGCTCGTTGTAGTCATCTAATCGCAAGGGATTCTGAACGGAAACAAAAACTTTATTTCCAAGTACCCTTTCAAAGATTTTTGTCAGGCGCATCACGCACCAGATATGGGGCAATCCGACGGGGCTCATTTTTTTGAAAATCTCACCGTCGATGAGTTCGAGTTTTTCATCAGGCGCAAGTACACCAAGTTCCCCCATCCTCCAATACTCATACACAGTGAAGCATCGCTTTTTAAGCAGGTTGGACACCGAGCGTGCGTCTTTTTCTATTGAAGTGTTTGCAATCATACCGATTCTAATTTTCGTTTAAGCAGTTCGTTCACAAGTTGCGGGTTCGCTTTGCCTTTCATACGCTTCATGGTTTCACCAACGAAATAGCCGAAGAGTTTGGTCTTTCCAGCGCGGTAGTCCGCCAATTGTGAGGGACTTGCCGAGAGGACTGCGGCAATTTCTCTCTCAATGATTGACACGTCGTTCACTTGTGCCAGTCCATCGCGATTAACAATTGATTCAGGCGAAGTTGGCTCTTCTAACATTTTCACGAACACTATTTCTTTTGCCGTGTTGCCGTTGATGATGCCTTTCTTGACGAGTGAAATCAGTTCGCCCAGTCGCTTGGCTTCAATGGGGAACTGGGCGATTTCGATTGATTTTTCTTTGAGTGTGCGCAAGACTTCACCCATAATCCAGTTTGAGGCGGCTTTTGGGTCGCCACAGGCTTTGACAGTCTCTTCGTAGTAATCGGCAAGCGAGCGGTCGGTGGTGATAACCTTTGCATCGTATTCAGGGATTTGATACTCTGACACGAAGCGTGCGGCACGCACTTCGGGCATTTCGGGCAGTGTGGCTTTGATATGCGAGAGCATTTCGTCGGTAACTTCAATTGGCACAAGGTCGGGTTCAGGGAAATAGCGATAGTCATGCGCTGCTTCTTTTGAGCGCATCGGGCGCGTTTCGAATTTATCGGCATCCCATAACCGCGTCTCTTGCACAACTGTTCCACCTGACTTCAAAATCTCAATTTGCCGCTCCATCTCGTATTGAATCGCATTCTCGACGCTCTTGAATGAGTTCATGTTCTTGATTTCTGTGCGCGTGCCAAATTTGTCCGAGCCTTTTGGACGAACGGATACATTCGCATCGCATCGCAATGAGCCTTCTTCCATGTTGCCATCAGAAATGCCAAGCCACCGGACAATTGCGCGCAACTTTTGCAAATAGCCCGAAGCCTCTTTCACGGAACGAATGTCTGGGTAACTGACAATTTCCAAAAGTGGCACGCCACATCGATTGGCATCAATGTAGGTTTCTTCACCAATATCGTGAATCGACTTGCCAGCATCTTCCTCTATGTGAATGCGCATCAGGCGCACGCGTTTTTTTTCGCCCTCGGCTTCGAAGTCAATGTAACCATCGGTGCAAAGCGGCTCTTCGTATTGCGAAATCTGGTAGCCTTTCGGCAAATCAGGATAGAAGTAATTCTTTCGCGCCATGATAGAATAGGGCGCAATCTTACAATGCGTTGTTAAGCCAAGTTTAATGGCAAATTCCAAGACTTGTTTGTTCAAGACAGGCAATGCGCCCGGCATTCCTAAGCAGACTGGACAGACATTCGTATTGGCGGGCGCACCAAATTCCGTTGAACAGCCACAAAAGGCTTTGGTCTTGGTGTTAAGTTGACAATGGACTTCAAGTCCAACAACAAGTTCGTATTCCACAGCTCAAAAACGAATGATGATTTTGTGAAATGGCTATGCAAAAATTTGTTCAGTAGGAATTTCAAAATCAGGCAGAATGGGCGTGGTGATTTTTTCGCATCCTGTTGATTTTGAGATACGCTTCGGCTCTCCGTCAATCCAAGCATAACGCTCCACAGTGCCCTCGCTGACATCCACAATCCAACATTCTTTCACACCATACTTGAAATAAATCGGCATCTTTTTGCGCAAGTCGTAATACGCCGTGGAGGGTGAAAGCACTTCCACAACTAAATCAGGCGCACCACGCACCATATCCGTTCCGATAATCGCAAGCCGCTCGTTTGAAATAAACATCACATCAGGCTGAAATGTGTTAAAAGTATCAAGAAACACATCCATCGGCGCAACCAGCACACGGCCGAGTTTTTTTTCTCGATTCAACCTTTCAAACTCAAATGCAAGGTTCACAACGACCCTCTGGTGTGCCACAATCGGTGTTGGCATTTCGACGATTTCTCCGTCAATGAGTTGATACTTTGCGCCTTCGGGCAATAGGGCATAATCATCGTAAGTTGCTTTTTGTTTTTCAGATGTTAGCATCATGTTTGTCGTGGATAGTATCTTGGAAATATAAACAAAATGCCTGGTGCGAAGTGCAACTCAAAGTTGAAGGGCAAAAATGAGTGACGCTTGACCCTTAAATTATCCTGAAACTTTGCTCTGTTCGGAACATCAACAAACTTTTGACCACTTTTTCTCTATTTCTGCGCAAAAATCCTGTGTTCTTTCAATCAAAAGAATTTTCATTTTTATATGAAACCATCTTTGTTCATCGTATCATTTCTCTTTGCTATAACAACAGCACTTGACGCACAAGAACGCACTGTTGCAGTAACAGTCTATAACAATAATCTCGGTGTTGTCAAAGAGACGCGCATGGTTGACCTTCAACGCGGCATCTCCGAAGTCAAAATCACTGATGTTGCCGCACAAATTGACCCAACAAGCGTCTACATCAAACTTCATGGCACGGTCATTGAGCAGAATTATCAATACGACCTTGTCAGCGTAAGCAAAATTTTGGAAAAGTATCTCGATAAGTCGATTCAACTCATTGACGAGAAAGGTGAACTCTTGGAAGGCATATTGCTTTCGGCACAAGGCGGACAGATTATTTTGCGCAATCGCAATGGTGGCTTAACCATGCTTGGCACAATAGACAAATACCGCATCAATGTCGCCGATTTGCCCGAAGGCTTAATCACCAAACCGACTTTGATTTGGAAAGTGGACTCGCGTTCATCGGGAAGGCAGAACGTCGAGATTTCTTATCAAACCAGCGGCATGCAATGGCGTGCGGAATATGTCGCTGTGCTGAACCAAGACGATAGCAAACTCGACCTTAAAGCCTGGGTCAGCATTGAAAATCGTTCAGGCGCTTCTTACCCAAATGCTACGCTCAAACTTATCGCAGGCGATGTAAGACGAGCAGAAGAGATGATAGTCTATCAAGCACGCGACAAGCGAGCCATGCTTGTGGAATCTGCCTCGCAATTTGAAGAGAAACCGCTGTTTGAGTATCACGCCTACGCCCTTCAACGCCCAACTATGCTTTTGAACAACGAAACCAAACAAATCTCACTTTTTGAAGCCGAAAATGTTGCCGTCACCAAGAAGTTTCAGCACAAAGGCGGCAACAAAGTGCATGTCGTCGTGGAATTTGAAAACAAAGCGTCTAATCAACTCGGTATGCCACTTCCAAAAGGCAAAGTGCGCGTCAATAAAGAAGATAGAGGCGCATTGGAATTTATCGGTGAAGACCTCATCGACCATACGCCTAAAGATGAAAAAGTCTCGCTCAAAATCGGCGATGCTTTCGACATCGTTGCTGAAGAAGTACAAACCGATTACAAACAACTCTCCCAACGTTCAAGCGAAACCACTTGGAAAATCACCTTCAAAAATCGCAAAGATGAAGCCGTAACCATTGAAGCCGAGCGCTACTTAGGCTACAACTGGCAAATTATCAATGCTTCGCATACCTTTGAAAAGAAAAGCGCAACCACTGCCCTCTTCCGTGTGCCTGTTCCAAAAGGTCAAGAAGTGGATTTAATTTTCACGGTGCGACAGAGCTACTGAAAGTTTCTTGGGTCGTCTGTTGCAACGAGCGGGGGTAAATGCTTCGAGGGGTTGTTTGCTGTGCCAGTGTTCGATGGCGGCAGTCACCAACTAAAAGGGGAATGCATTTGCTCTCTTTGTGGAGATGGCGGGACTCGAACCCGCGTCCAGAACCGTGCCTAAACCAGTTCCCACGCTCATCTTCGGCTATTAAGGTTCGTTTCCGACGACGCAACCGACGGCGTTTCGGAAACTATCTCAACTTGGGTATTCGCAAAGTCCGTTGAGAACAAACTTCGCGAAGCCTACGTGCGAGCAGAGCTCAAGCACAGTTTTATGACGCAGGTCGGGCGTTCGTGTAGGCGTCGAACCTGCCCGACGGCGTGGTCTGCGTAATTAGCTTGTGCTAATTAGGCAGCCATTGCGTAAGAATAATCTTCCGCACTTACTTTTGCACAGACTTCTTTAACGAGTCCGTCCGTGCGGAAACTCGGAGCGCAACTGATTCCGTCATCGGTCCTGTCGAAACCTGTCATCCCCAGTCTTTCAAAGAACTTTTTGTGAATATACGCAAAAATAGGTTCAGAGATACAATTTCAGAAGATGGCTCTGACTTCGGCTCGTGCTGTGTGAATGGTGCGCCCGAAAGGAAAGGCTCTACCTTCGTAGCCGCCTGAGGCTGTAAGGTAGTTGCTAATGCGGTAATCGGCATCCAGCCGCCAGATGAGCGTTGTGCCAATCGCATTGCCGCCTGTCAGTTCAAACACTGCATTGGAAATATCCACATTGCGCAAAGTGGTTTGCAGGCGTTCGAGTTGTGCGTTCAATCGCCCTTTGCCGCGAAAAGAATAAGTTGAGCGCACCTGTTGCGAATTCAGATTCGCTTTTGCAGCGACACCTCCCAATACTTGTGCTGGCCGTTTATCAAGGCGCTGTTCAAAATTTGCACGAAATCCAAATTCCAAGTCTTGAAACGGGCGATAGGATATATCGGGCGAAACGCTTACAGCGTTGATTTCAAATTGCCGACCTGTTTCCACAAATGCCGCGCTTGCAAGCCCTGCCGCACGTGAGCGATTGTAAGAGGACACTAAATTGAGCTCAAATCCCAGTTCATAGCCGATACGCGTAACGAATCGCAGGCTTCGCTCAGCAAAACGTCGCTTCTCAACGCCTAAGCTAAATTGATTCTGCGAGACCCGCTGTTGGAATCGAAACCGAACATTGGTGATGTCGTTCTCAAAAAGAAAGATATCTTGCTGAATGGTAAAGTTACCTGCAAGTGTGGTTTGGTCGTTCAAAAATTTGGAGAAGTTGAGTAAGTAAATCGAGCGGAGGTCCGTTTCGGTGCTGCGTTCTTCGACTCGGAGCAATGTTTCGCTTGAAAGTGCGGCTATGGCGCTTTGCATGAAGGTTGTTTTCTCACGAATGAGGCGTGCTGGGCGCATGCGCAGTCGCAAACTGGTCTTCAAGTCAATCGTTGGGAACAGTTCGTCAGAAGGAAATGTGCGCAAAATATATTGGAGCGTATCATCGCCAACATCGCCAAGGAAGGCAATCGGTACGAACTCATCAAATTCTTTGAGACCGTTGCCGTTGCGGTCGCGCCAGAGGTAGTTGCCTGCGCCATTAGGCACGACGAAGAACTGCCGTTCAGTTCTTGCGGCCTTTTCGGTTTGCACATCATAGAGCCATTCGGCTTCAATTGCCGAGCGGAATGGCGCGTATCGCACTTGAAAGCGCAAAAGAAAGGTCTCGGTGTCCAAATTGCCTTTTTCTTTGAATCGCTTAGAAAAGGTGCGCAATCGGTTGGCAAAGTTGGCTTGCGCAGACCATGCTTCAAATGCAAGAAGTTGCCACTCGAGCATCACGGTGCGCGCCATCGAGGCAGGAATCAGCTGTGCATTGCCGAAGAACTGCGAGTCAAAGAGTCGGTCGGTGCGATAGCCCACCGAAGCCGTTGCTATTTGTCCCCAAAAACTCGGCAGGCGCATGCCCGCGGTAAGGTCAAGGATTTCGTGGCTATCGGGGCGAAGCGTATCGGCGGAAATGGAGCGCGTCTGTTTTGCGCTTCGCTCAATGTTGAAAAAAGGAATAAGCGTAAGGGTTGAAGTTGGGGAAAATTGCAGTTCCAGCCTTGCCTGCTGGCGAAGCCACTTGGCGCGTTCATTTGTTTGTGCATTTCGGCTCTCGGTATAGGTGGCGTTGTAGCGGATTTTGCCGAGTGAATCTTTTTGTGCTTCTGCTTCAAGGGCTTGGCGTGTGGAAGAAAAGAGCCCATTACGCAAGACATCGCCGAAAGCGTAGCGCAGGTTCAAGCTACTGCTTGGCGCATAGAGCAGCGAAGCGTTCCGAAGTCGCTCCGACGTTTGCGCCGTAAAAAGCCGACGACCCTCAAAGTCAATTAAATTAAAATCGCGTTCAAACTCAACTGGAAGCGTTCTATCTATGAATGTAAACTGCGCATCTGTAAAGCGTTGTGAGGCATTCAGTTCGAGCCGACCGTAGTTTCGGCCAAAGAGCGTGAGCGTTTTTGGTGCAAAGCTCAAGCCCAGCTTATATGCTCGGCCACGCCGAAGCGCATCATCGAGTGTGGAGAGTTTGTTCAAATCGTTGTCTGAAATTGCGCCTTCGGCTTGAAGTGTGAACGATTCAAATGGTGAGGCTTTCACGCCGAAGTCCAGCACATTTTGCGCCGTGGGAATGGGGAGCAATCGAAACGGGACGTAATTGCCACGCCCTTCGCCAACAAACTCAAAGATGCCAAACGACACGCGTCGATAACTGCCCTGCCCTTCGCTGACCAAACTGAACGACGGGCTCCACAACGCACCTGCAACGCCTTGTCCAACATATCGGAAAATCTGAACGGTCTGACCGTTCACGATGGTATCCACTCGCACATAGCTGCCGCGTGGTCGCCCTGCGTTATCTGTGCCCACGAAAGCGGTGGTATCATTTGCCAAAAATCGATTTTCGCCTGCTTCGGCAATTTTTGCGCGCTGTGCTTCTGTGAGGCTGAAATCAATCGGTGTGTTTTCATCATCCGATTCCGAGAGGTAGGTAGTTCGAAGCGAGAGTTTTTCGCCGAACCAATCGGTTTTGAGTGTTGAGGCAAGAAAGTTTCTTGGAAAGATGCGCTCGGTGAATTGGAAATCAACGACGATGCGGCTTTGCGCAGTGATGAGTCTGCGCGGCTGAAAGAAAATTTCGCCCGTGCCGTATTCAATGATGTAGTCGTTATTTTGTCCGCGCGTTTGCAACACGCCATCGACATAGACGCGCTCCGAGCCTGCCAACACAACAATAAACGCTCTGCCTTCGGGCGAGGTAAGCCGATACGGACCTTGCACGCCGTCAAGCCCGTTGAAGTTGTTGGTAGCAAAGCGTCCGCGTGCAACCGCAAAGCCAAGCAAGGCTTCAGTGCTGACCATGCCGAAATCGTTCCGTCCTTCGATTTTGCCACCCTGCAAGCGCCGAGAGAGATTGGCAAATTCCGTCCCCGACAGTTCAAGATTGAAATCGCCAAGCGTGGCCGCGGCTTGTTTGGAGCGCACTTCAACGAAGACGCGGTCGAATTCTTGAATTGTCTGGGTTGTTCCTTCGGGCTGAATGGGCGTGTTTTCATCGGTCAGTGCGGCGGAAACCTCGACACCCTCGGCAAGTTCGCCTTCTAATTGCAAGCGAAATCCCGAATTGACATTTAGGTCTTGATTTGAGCCTACTGTAATGCCGCGCACGATGCTCCCTGACCTGCGCAGTTTTGTGCCTTCAAAAATATCGTCAATCGCAGTGCGCTTCGCCGTTGTAGCAACTTGTGTGAGCGTATCTGGCATGAGTGAATCTACTGGCACGATGAGTTCGCGCCGTGCATATTCGGACTTGAATCGAAACGGCATGGTTCGATAGCGCACCTCAATCGTATGCGGCTCTTTGTCGAAAAAAAGGTATCGCAAATAAATGATGCCGTTTTGATGGTCGATGCGGAAGCGTGTGGAGTCGAGTTGAAGGTTGTCGAAGAAAATTTTAACCGTGCCGCGATAGAGCGAGCCATCAGGCAATTTGAGCGAATCCACATAGGTGGTGCGAAGTTTGACGATGGTTTCGCCACTAAGTGTTTTTCGGACAGAGAGGGTGTCAGAAACTAAAAGGCTATCGGGCGTTTGCGCCGAAGCCGAAGCCAGCAAGAAGAAGAGCACTGCAATATGAAGCGCAATTTGAAGCAAAACAACTGATAAGTTTCGCAAGAGTTTGCACAGTTGAAATTCGTGCACAGTAGCAAAAGCCGAAACGACCATCAGACCCCTGTGATGACCTGCAATAGGCAGTGCGTTGAGCACAGCCAGAAGTTCGGTCTATGGCACTTCTCTAATTAGGTTTCTTTTGGTGGTTCAAAATAGGCGCGATGGCGTGCTTCGTAGATATTGGCATGTCCAATAAGCACCAGTTGATTGCTTTGCGTTAAGCGTTGTGTGCGCGTGGCGGGCAAGCCTGACTTCATGCATACGGCTTGGGTTTTCAAGACTTCGTCAGCAATCGCCAGCAAGAACGGCATAGGTCCGAAGGGCTTGCCGCGATAATCCAAATCCAACCCTGCCACAATGACGCGCTTGCCGTCATTAGCCAGTTTATCACACACCTCGACAATGCCCTCGTCGAAGAACTGTGCTTCGTCAATTCCGACGACTTCGGCGTGGCGCGATTGCTCCAAAATCTCGCTGGAGTGTGATACCACCTGCGAGGCAATCTTCAAGGCGCTGTGCGAAACGATTTCGTCTTTGCTGTATCGGTCGTCGATTTTGGGCTTGAAGATGGCAACTTTTTGTTTTGCAATTTGAGCACGGCGCAGTCGGCGAATGAGTTCTTCGGATTTACCGCTGAACATACAGCCAGCAATCACTTCAATTTTTCCGACCAGCGCTTTTGCGTTGACGGGCTTTGCGCGAAGTTTTTGCACAATCATAAGTAAGGTGGTCAAGATTCTTTTTGGAAAAGCATTCAGGGAGCAACTCGGCGATGGGAAATGACTTAAACTGTCCGTTCCTATCGGCAAGATAGACGGTGAGCGATGGCGCAAAATCCATCAAGACTTGTCGGCACGCACCACATGGTGGGCAAAATTCACCTGAACTGGCCGTAATCAATATCGACTCAAACTCGCGCTCACCTTCGCTCAAGGCTTTGAACAAGGCGACGCGCTCGGCACATATCGTCAAACCATAGGATGAAACCTCAATGTTGTGACCACTGTAAATCACGCCGCTCTTGCTTCTCAATGCCGCACCGACTTGAAAGCGTGAATAGGGGGCAATCGCCCGTGCCATTGCCTCTTTGGCAACACGGTGCAAAGCCTCCAACCCAATCGCAAAATCAGATAACTTTTTCAAATTTCTATCAGGTCAGAGAGTTAAATACGTTCATCCTAATAAAAGCAGACCCTGCCACTTTAACAAACCTTGCAGTTCAATTTCAAAGGTCCAGTGAGCAACTGATTATCAATTCAATCAAAAGAGCATTAACTTTGGCACAACAGCAACCTGATTCATTTATGAGCGATATGTATACTCACCGCTTGCTTGCTGTCGATGATGAAATTTCGAACCTTAATTTCTACAAGGTTTCGCTTTCGCGCTTGCCTGTTGAGGTTGATACGGCCACAAGCGGCAGCGAAGCCTTCGACCTTCTCAAAACAAAGCAATACGATTTGATGGTGCTTGACCTTTTAATGCCAGACGGTACAGGCATTGGGTTGCTTCAAAAAGCTGCGCAAGAACAATTGGCGTTGCCGATAGTGTTGGTTTGTAGCAGTATGAGCGATAAAGCCATCATTGCGCAAGCGCTCTCGCTCGGTGCCAGCGGTTATCTCAAGAAGCCTCTTACTTACCAGCAACTTCTTCAAGCTGTGTGCGACTACTTAAATCTGCCCTATCCTCCGACCCCAGCGGCTTCCAGTTCAATTCAATCGGTGCCGAAGCCTGAAAGACATTCAATTGAACCTCACACCCCTGCTCACCAACCTTTAACATCAGGAAGCGTGCACTCGCTTACACACGCCATGTCAGTGATGACCATCTACAAACAGACCGGCAAAGTTAAAGTGTATACCGCCAGTGGCACGGGCGTCTTGGAGTATGAAAAAGGACGATTGAAAAGCGTTAGTTATGCTGGCAAAACGAGCATCGACGCCCTTGAAGCGTTACGAATAGTGACGCATCATGTCATTCAGGTCGAGTTAAACAATACATAAGCATTTGCATTGTATCGATTCATTTTGCATATTCGTTCAAATCAAAATTGAATTATGACCTTCAACCGCAACGCCATCATCTACCCTCACAGCGAACAGGCGATGCCTTGCGGCGGTCCCCTTTCTTTCTTTTCGTACTCTTACTTTACCTCGTTTTATTTCGCTGGTTGGCGAAACTAATCTGACTCACAGATCCGCTTTGCGGTAAAGCTACCACCCCATTTAACCGAACACGGTTTCCAAAAATTCAATCACAACACTTAATCAAAGGAGAACAAGTTATGCTTATCGTTATGGATAAACATGCAACCCAAGAACAAATTGCGCTGGTCTGCGAGCGCGTTTATGCCATGGGGTTCAAGCCGCATGTGATTGCGGGCGCAGACCGCGTTGCGATTGGCATTACAGGTAATAAGACTGCATTAGATAAAGAGCCGTTTCTTTCAATGAGCGGCGTTATTGATGCGGTACGAATTACAAAGCCGTATAAGTTGGTCAGCCGTGAGGTGAAGCCAACCGATACGATTATCACAATTAGAAATTCAAGCGGCACAGAAGTCAGAATTGGCGGCGATGAATTGCACATCATGGCAGGTCCATGTTCAGTCGAAAGCGAAATGCAAATCAACGAAATTGCACATCTGCTCAAAGCCAGCGGGGTCAAAATCCTGCGCGGCGGCGCCTTCAAACCTCGCACGTCGCCCTACGCCTTTCAAGGATTAAAACAAAAAGGATTGGCACTGCTCAAAGATGCGGCCGAAAAAAACGGCTTGCTTGTGGTTACCGAAGTGAAGGATACCGAAAGTCTGCCCGCTGTGGCGGAACATTCCGACATCTTGCAAATCGGCGCACGCAACATGCAAAATTTCTCCCTGCTCGAAGCCGTCGCATACTACAACAAACCCGTTCTACTCAAACGCGGACTGGCGGCGACCATCGAGGAATTCTTAATGGCGGCAGAATACATTGTCTCTAACGGAAATCCGAATGTGATTTTCTGCGAGCGCGGCATTCGCACCTACGAAACCTACACGCGCAACACGCTCGATTTAAGTTGTGTGCCCGTCATTCAGCACCTTTCGCACTTGCCGATTATTGTTGACCCTTCACACGGCGTTGGACTGTGGGAATATGTCGCGCCAATGGCAAAAGCGGCAATTGCGTGCGGCGCAAACGGCTTAATGATTGAAGTTCATCCCAACCCTGCCGAAGCCTTATCCGACGGACCGCAATCGCTTAAACCCAAAAAGTTTATCTCACTCCTACGCGAGCTTAAACCCATTGCTGAAGCCATTGGCAAACGCTTGAACGTGAATGTGCTTCCTGAAACCCAGTCGCTCGAGCTGTGTGCGTAACAATTTCACTTATGGTTTCCTTTGTGAAAAGAGCCATGTGTAAAGTTTTTCGGTAGCGAAAGCCGGCGACCATGCGTTATGTCCGACATTCGGAAACTCCGTGTATCGCACGGGCGCGCCCAGTGCTTTCAGCGCCTCGACCAATGCGCGAGACCAATCCACTTTTATCACTTGGTCATCAGAGCCATGAAACACCCAAATTGGAAGATGTTGAATGCGCTGAACTCTGGTTACATCGCCGCCGCCGCAAATTGGCACAGCCGCCGCAAAGAGCGACGGGTTGCGCATGATGAGTTCCCAAGTGCCAAATCCACCCATTGATATTCCAACCACATACAGTCGCAAAGAATCAACGGCGTGATGAGATTGAATGAAACGAACCAAATGCACGAGTGCCTCTTGAATGAGCGAAGCAGTATCGGCAAGGCGGTAGTAGCCCAATTCTTTTTGATAGGGCGACCATTTCATGTCCTTTGGGCATTGCGGCACGAGAATGTAGCACGGGTATTGGGCTTGACGCTTTTCAAATTCAAGTGCGCCATTTTTGAGCACAATATCACTTCCATCGTTGCCACGCTCGCCAGCACCGTGCAAATACAGCACCAGCGGAAAGGTTGCCTTTGGCGAGTGAGCGGTCGGCACAAATAAGCGATACGGGATTTTCAAGCCACGATGCTCGAAGAAATGCAAAGCAAAGCGTGAGTGTTCTTGTTGGGCGTTGATTGAAAGCGAACCGCTTGCCAATGTGAGCGCAAGCAGCGTCCAAATTGACAAGCGGTTATGATGGGTTCGATAGGTCATTGCAAGTCGCAGTTAATTCACAACGCCTTCGAGTCGGTCTTCCAAATCGGCGTAGATTTCGCGCAGTTGATTGAGCGTGTTTTCATCGGCTTTCCACAGCCCGCGACCGCTGGCTTCGAGCAAGCGTCCGACAATGTTTTTCATGGCTTGTGGATTGGCTTTGGTAAGTCGCTCGCGCATTGTGTCATCTAGCGCGTAGGTTTCAGCGGCTTTTTGATAAACCCAATCATCAACGCTTTTTGTGGTTGCGTCCCAGCCGAGCATATAGGTCATGCGATTGGAGATTTCGGCTGCGCCGCTGTGCCCGTGCGCCAGCATACCTTCATACCACTTTGGGTTTAAAAGTTTCGTGCGGTATTCAATTTTCAACGCTTTGCCGACATCCTCAATTTTAGTATCTGCCGTGAAAGATTCTACGTAATTGAGTTTGACATCGTTGAGTTTGGGATTGCGTTTTTCCGCACAGAGCTTGAGCGCACCCGAAGTAGAGAAGTAGTGGTCAATATCCGAAATGCCGAACTCGACGGAATCGACTTGATGCACCACGCGCGAGACGGTGCCAAGCAAATTTTGCAAGGTTTCGGTTTCTTTCTTGCCGTTGCGCGAGCCGCCGTAAGCAAATGCGTTCCGCCTAATGAATTGAGCATCGAGATCGTCGTCGCTTTCCCACGCCGAGTCTTCAATCATATCATCGATATAAGTGCCGTAAGCACCGGGCGATTGCGTAAAGAGCCGCGCCGTTGCGCTCTCAAACGACATGCCTTTTTGCATGGCTTCATTCACATGCTTTTTGATGAAGTTCATGGATTCAGGTTCATCGGCTGTGGCGGCGGCTTTCACAAGGTTATCCAAATGATTCATCAGCAAGCCAAAGGCATCACGGAAGACTGGCGAAAGTTGCATCAAGACATCAATGCGCGGACGCTTCAACTCTTCAAGCGGAATCAGTTCATAGTGCGAAATTTTGTTTTGACCATCATACGCAGGACGCGCACCGATTAAGCGAATCACCGTTGCGACGGCTTCGCCTTTGGTTTTAATGGTATCTAATCCCCACAAGACTTCGGCAATCGTTTCGGGATACTCGCCGTGTTCTTCCAAGTGTCGAGCGATAATCGCATCGGCGATTTGCGTGCCGCGTGTAAAGGCCAGTTCTGACGGAATGCGCCAAGGGTCAATGGCGTGAATGTTTCTGCCCGTGGGAAGTATATGCAGACCGTCTCGAATTAAATCGCCGCCCACGCCTGATGGCAAAAATCCACCGTTCAGGGCTTTGACAACCGCGTCAAGTTCGTGCGTATTATCTGCCAAAGCACGCACCATCGATTTGCCGTCGTGTATGATTTTTTCTAATGCGTTGGCAGTTTCGTGGTCCATCTCGTGCGCGTGAATCAAACTGCGCCAAACCTGAACAGGATTTTCTTTGCCGAAAATGGCTTGCTCGACAAAGGCTTTGCAAGCATCATCAATTTTTTCTCGAAGTGAAATGGCGCGTTCATCGCCTTTGCGTGCGACACTTGCCAAGTGCGCATAATGCTTGAAACTGTCGCTGTGGTCAAAGGCTTTGAGAAATAAACTTGGCAACGACTTTTCTAACCCTTGTGCTTTCAGGCTTTCCGTGACGGTGATGAGTTGCGTTTCAATCGGTGCGGCTTGTCCGAAAATGTGCAGAGAGTTCGTAATCAAGCGCGATTCGAGTTCGTTGAGATAGACATAGAGTCGGCTGACATAGTCGCTGAAGGCTTCGCCCGCTTTGCGCGGCAGGTCGTCGTTGAGCGCAAGCACTTCGACTTTTTTCATGATGGCGTCTTCGGTGTTGGTATCGCCTTTCAGGTTGCGCTCGCGATAATCGTTCAGCATATCGCGCAAGGCAGGCAGTTCTTTGTAAAGTCCAGCGCGCGACAGTGGCGGAATGGCATGGGAAATCATCACGGCGTAGCCGCGCCGCTTGGCGATTGAAGATTCACTCGGATTATTAACAGGATAAAGGTAGAAGTGTGGCACTTCCCCCAGAAGCGCGTCTGACCAGCATTTGCGGTTCATGCCGAGTTGCAAGCCGGGCATCCACTCGACCGAGCCGTGCATACCGACGTGAATCAGCGCATCAGCGTTGAAGGTGCGACTAATCCAACGATAGAAGGCAAGGTATTGGTGGTGTGGCGTGTTTTGTTTGTCGAAGAGCAAGCGCATCGGGTCGCCTTGCACGCCAATACGCGGCTGAACGCCAATGAAAATGTTGCCAAATCGAATTCCGCCAATGAAGACCGAACCATCGGGCATCGGCACAATTTCGCCAGCAAACTTGCCCCAACGCTTTTCAATTTTCATTTGCTCACGTTCAGAGGCGAGACGCTCAAACTCGGCTTTTGTAACCGTGAGCGCATCTTTGGCATGAACCATTTTTTGATGGTCGGTTGCCACATCAAGGGCTTCGAACAAGGCTTCGGGCGAGTCAGGAAGCGTGCCAACATTGTAGCCTTCTTTTTCCAATCGCTTCAAGATGGCGAAGAGACTTTTCGGCACATCGAGCAAGGCGGCAGTGGCTTTCTTGCCCAAGCCGGGCGGGTAGTCATAGACCACAAAGGCAAGTTTCTTTTCGGAATTTTTCTTGCGTCGCAAGCCAACCCATTTTTGAGCCAGCGTGGTTAATCGCTCCAATCGGTCGGGAACAGTAGTGAGTTTGCCGTTGGTAATTGCGCCCAGCACCACAGGCGCAATCGCACCGTCCATTTCAGGAATCGAGTAAGTGATTGTTGCCTGCATTGGCAACACGCCGGCTTTGCCCCACTGGTTGTAGTTCTGCATAAAGAGCGGGTGCGAGACAACATACGGCACATTGAGTTTAGTGAGCAATTCTTCGGAGACTTTGGCGTGAGTGTCGGGCTTGGTTGAGCCTGCCGGTCCGCCAACTAATCCGAAGCCAATCATATTGACCAGAAAATCAATGTGTTCTTTCATTAGCCACTCGCGCACTGCTACATGCGCCTCAACGCCCATGACAAAAATCGGCAACGTGAAAAAGCCCTTCGCTTCAAAGGCGCGAATTGTGTCGTCAATGTAGCCGCGTTCTTGAAGCAAGTGTTTGCGAATGAAGAGCAGTGCAACGCGTGGCGCATGCTTTTCATCAATGCCCAGTTTGTGCAAGTGTTTTTCCTGCCAAGTGCGAAAATGGCTCACATCTTTGAAGTATTCTTTGTGGTCTTGAATCGCATCGGGGTGATAGAGTCCCATTGTGGGAATTTCTATCAGTGGTGGAACTTCAACTGGCGTATCAAAGTATTCGCGCAAAATCAGTTTGAACATTGAGACGATATTTTCCACAATCGGTTGCGACCAATAGGCATAGACGCTCATCCAGTTTTTGAAATCTTTGGCTTTGTTGGGAATGAGCGGGAGCATGGTGCGCATCAGTTTCAGGAGTTTGACATAGCCGTAGAGAGCATCTTCATCGCGCCCGCGCACAAGGAGTTTAGCGATTTTCTTCACGCTTTCGGGCATGCCGCCGCCTTTGCCTTTCATCACATAGTTGCCCACTTTGGTCAGTTCTATCGCTTCGGGCATGGATTCAAACACGAACACCGTTTTTGCAGGCGATTGCTCGACTTGTGCTTTGAGCCACTCGGCTTGATTCTTGAATTGAATCATGGAAGCAAAGACACAGTCGGCTTCTTTGAGCGCATCGGCGAGTGCAGGATTTTGTGATTCAAGGTCTTGTTCAGAAAAGTTGTGAAGTTCAGCGTGAGCCATGAGGTGTGATTTGACTTCCGTCCAAACGCGGCGGTTGTAGTTCTCCATGCCGAGAACGGCAACGATTTTCTTCTTCATAGTCATTCTCCTTTTTACTTCTGAATGTTACAACTGAAATTTTGTTCAAACTTTGACGAAAGAACATTCATTCTGATTGGTGAAAAGATAAGGATTTTTTTGTTGCCACATGGTTGCATGGTGTAGAGGCGCTTTATTGGGGCGTGTAGGAAAGTTTAAGGTCGAACGGTTGTTGTTTTGTTTGGCTTGTGCACTTGTACTTGAACTTTTCTTACATTTGCGCTTTCAAAACATGGAACGATGAATTGCATTCAAACGCCACTTCCAGGTTTGCTTCTGCTTGAGCCTAAGGTGTTTAGGGATGCTCGTGGTTTTTTTTATGAGAGTTACAATCAAAAAACCTTTGCGGAACTGGGCATTACTGCGACCTTTGTTCAAGACAATGTTAGCCGTTCCACGAAGGGGGTTTTGCGTGGATTGCACTATCAACTTGCGCCGTATGCGCAGGCTAAGTTGGTCAGTGTGTCTATCGGTACAGTGTTTGATGTCGTGGTCGATATCCGCAAAGGTTCGCCTACGTTCGGCAAGTGGTTTGGGGTCGAACTTAGCGAAGAAAACAAGCGCATGCTTTTTGTGCCCGAAGGGTTTGCGCATGGGTTTCAAGTGCTTTCTGACGTTGCCGAGTTTCGTTACAAAGTTACTAACTTCTACATGCCATCAGCCGATAGAGGCATTTTATGGAACGATTCGGCCATTGGCATTGAGTGGCGAGATATTGGCATTGAGCCCATTTTATCCGAAAAAGACCGAAACGCGAAACCGCTTTGTGAAGCAGAACTTAACTTTACCTTTCAATCGCCATGAATAGAGACAAACTTCCTGTTTTTGACTTCGACCATGTCGAGTTTTATGTCGGCAACGCCAAGCAAGCGGCCTTTTTTTACACGCAAGCCATGGGGTTTGAACTTGTTGGCTATTGCGGGCCTGAAACGGGCGTGCGCGACCGTGCTTCCTATGTGTTGCAACAAGGCAACATTCGCTTTGTGCTGACTTCACCCCTGCATTCTGATTCGTTTATTGCTGAACACATCAAGAAGCATGGCGATGGCGTGCGTGACATTGCCTTTGAGACCGATGACGCCAAGAAGTGTTACGAATTAGCCACCCAGCGCGGCGCTATCGGCGTTCAAGAACCGACAGTGCTGAAAGATGAATACGGCACGGTCATTAAATCTGCCGTTCAAACCTACGGCGATACCATTCACTCCTTCATTGAGCGTAAAGATTACAACGGTGTTTTTCTTCCGCTCTTTGTCGCCAAACCTCGCGCCAATGGCTCGTCAAAACGCCCAATGCTCTTCGCTATTGACCACATCGTTGGCAATGTGAACTGGAACGAAATGCACAAGTGGGTGAAGTTCTATTACGATGTCTTCGACTTTCATCAGTTCCAAAGTTTTGACGATAAAGATATTTCAACCGAATATTCAGCACTGCGCTCGATTGTCGTGGCGAACGATAGCGAGCGCATCAAAATGCCCATCAATGAACCCGCCGAAGGCAAAAAGAAATCGCAGATTGAAGAATATGTCGAGTTCTATGAAAGCCCGGGCGTGCAACATATTGCGATGTTGACCGATGACATCATCACGACTGTTGCGACCATGCGCGAGCGCGGCGTCGAGTTCATCTCTGTGCCCGATGCCTACTACGAGCGGCTGACCGAGCGTGTTGGCACTGTCAAGGAAGACCTTGCCGCACTTCGCGCTCAAAACATCTTAGTCGATAGAGACGATAACGGCTACATGCTTCAAATCTTCACAAAGCCCGTTGAAGACCGTCCCACGCTTTTTTTTGAAATTATCCAACGGCGCGGCGGACGAGGGTTCGGCAAGGCAAACTTCAAAGCGCTTTTTGAAGCCATTGAGCGCGACCAAGCAGCGCGCGGCAACTTGTAAATTCACAACCCTGTGAAAGATGAATTCAATTAACCATCTGACTCTCATGAAACGCATCTTGATTTTCACGATTTTCCTTGTGCTTGCTGTTGCCGCTTCTGGCCTTCTTTTGAGAAGCTACTCGAGCGCCATCACTGACGCCAAGCAAGCCCCGGACTTCAACCTCACGACGACCGATGGCAAACCTCTTAGGCTTTCCGACTATAAGGGCAAGGGGGTCATTGTGAACTTTTGGGCGACTTGGTGCCCGCCTTGCCGCGCCGAAATCCCCGATATGATTGAACTGCAAGAAGAATATGGCCCCAAAGGCTTCTCGTTCATCGGCATTGCCCTAGGCGATGATGAAGAAAGCGTCAAAGCCTTCGTTACAGCACAAAAGATTAACTATCCCGTTGCAGTAGGCACGCGTGAGCTCGCCATGAACTATGGCAGATTGACACTCGAGGGTGCAATTCGTGGGATTCCAACTTCGTTTGTCATCAACGCTAAAGGTGAGGTTATCGATTACTTTATCGGGGCTCGCAGTAAAGCCGTTTTCGCTGAAGCCATCCGAAAAGCACTTACTGAAAAATAGCATTGTGCCCTGCAACTGCCTGAACTGCTGTTGCGCCTAAGCTTGTTCTTGTGGCCGATTAATTACAAAGTATGCGCAGTCTTGCTTCACTCAATCAATACTTGTGGCGATACCGATATAGCCTTGTGCTTGGCGCCATGTGGGTTGTGCTTACCAATTTCTGCGTGGTCTATGCGCCAAAGTTTATCGGTCAAGCCATTGACTTCATGAAGGGCGATTTTGCTATGAACGAGATTTTGGCGCAGGTGGGGCTTGCGGTTCTGTTTTCGGCGCTGGGCGGATTCTGTCTCTTTTGCGTGCGGCAGACCATTGTTGTAGTCTCTCGCAAAATTGAGTATGACTTGAAGAATGATTTTTATGCGCATTTGCAAACGCTTTCGCTGAACTTTTTCAAATCCAACAGCACGGGCGATTTGATGTCTCGCGCCACAAATGACCTCAACGCTGTCCGTAACTATCTCGGACCGGGCATTATGTATTCGCTTAACACAGCGTTTCGTTTGGTCTTTGCACTTTCTGCCATGGTGGCAATCTCGCCTAAACTGACGCTCTTTGCACTCCTACCGGCCCCGCTGTTGAGCTACGGCGTCTATCGCATCGGGAATATCATCCATGACCGCAGTCAAGAACTGCAAGAGCGATATGCGCGCATCACATCGAAGGTGCAAGAAAATTTGTCGGGCATTCGTGTCGTTAAAGCCTACACCCGTGAAGCAAACGAAATTGAGCAGTTTGAAAGACTCAATCAAGATTACTTTGAGAAGAATCTTGAGCTGGCCAAACTTCAAGCCATATTCCATCCGTTGATGTCAGGCTTGCTTGGGCTGTCGGTTATTCTGACGATTTGGATTGGGGGCGATATGGTGATTGCTGGGGGGATGACGCTTGGCGCAATGACACAATTTCTCATCTATGTCGGCTCACTGTCTTGGCCTTTGATTTCAATCGGGTGGGTTACCAACATCATTCAACGTGCGGCCGCCTCGCAACTGCGCATCAATGAAATTTTGAATCTGACACCTGAAATTTGCGATAGTAACACAACCGATTGGAGCATCACCAAAATTGATGGAGCCATTGAGTTCCGGCACGTGTCGTTTGCTTATCCCTCCAATCCTGACCGTCTGGTGCTGAAAAACATTTCGTTTAAGTTGGCGCCTGGTGAAAAACTGGCTATTGTTGGCGCTACGGGTTCAGGCAAATCTACACTTGTGAACTTGATTCCGCGCTTGCTTGACGCAACATCGGGCGATATTTTGATTGATGGCATCCCAATTCGCCACATTCCGCTCAAAATCTTGCGCCAGCACATTGGGTTTGTTCCACAAGATTATTTTCTTTTCTCGGATACCATTCGCGGCAATATTGCCTTTGGGGCTTTGCATGCGAACGACGAAACCGTGCGCCATGCTGCCGAAGTCGCTTGTCTTGATGACGATATTCGCGGCTTTCCTGAACAATACGACACCATGATTGGCGAGCGAGGCATTACGCTTTCCGGTGGGCAAAAACAGCGTGCGGCTATTGCCCGAGCCTTAATTCGCAAGCCTTCCATCCTCATCCTTGATGACGCCCTTTCTGCGGTCGACACCAAAACCGAAGATAGCATTCTGCGTAACCTCAACACCGCCACTCATGCGACCACGACGATTCTCATCAGCCATCGCATTTCCACTGTGCGGCACGCAGATTTAATTCTTGTTTTGGACAACGGCGAAATTGTAGAGCGTGGCACACATCACGAACTCCTTGCGCAACAAGGGCGCTACGCGGAGCTCTACCAAAAACAACTGCTCGAGGAAGAGCTCTCTGCACTCGATTAGTATTCCAGTCAAAAGAGTTTGTTTTTAGCCACACGCACATTACCTTACCATATCAACAATACCAACAAAATGGAGGCAAAGCGTGAAAGAGAAACTCTTCTTCAAGAAATCTATTCCTGAACTGCTTCAATCTTCTTTGGAAGGCGAGCAACAACTGCATCGTACACTTTCATCGTTCAACCTGGTTACGCTGGGTATTGGGGCAATCATTGGTGCTGGACTTTTTTCCATTACAGGTTTAGCCGCTGCAAACCATGCCGGTCCAGCCGTAACGATTTCGTTTGTCATTGCCGCCCTTGGCTGTGCCTTTGCTGGGCTCTGCTACGCTGAATTTGCTTCAATGATTCCGATAGCTGGCAGTGCTTATACCTACTCCTACGCTACCATGGGGCAATTTATGGCCTGGATTATTGGGTGGGATTTGGTCTTGGAGTATGCTGTTGGCGCAGCCACCGTTGCCATCAGTTGGTCGCGCTATCTGGTTAAGTTTCTTGGAAATTTCGGCTTGTCTCTGCCTCCGCACCTTACCATGTCGCCCTTTGACTCCATCACATTGCCTGACGGTGCAGTCATTACGGGCGTTATCAACATCCCTGCGGTGCTCATTGTTGTCGTGATTTCTCTGGTTCTCATCAAAGGCACACGAGAATCCGCAACGGTGAATAATCTTGTTGTTGCGCTTAAAGTCTCGGTGGTGCTGATATTTGTTGCGTTCGGATGGTCATACATCAATCCTGAAAACTATGTGCCGTATATCCCTGAAAACACAGGCAAGTTTGGTGAATATGGTTGGAGCGGGGTCATTCGTGCGGCGGGCATTATCTTTTTTGCTTACATTGGGTTCGACGCTGTTTCTACAGCGGCACAAGAAGCTCAAAACCCCCAGCGCGATATGCCGATTGGCATCATGGGCTCGCTTCTGATTTGCACAGTGCTCTACGTTCTCTTTGCGCATGTGATGACAGGGCTTGCAAACTACAAAGAGTTTCTGGGACAAGACGGCATTGCGCCCGTTGCGGTGGCGATTTCTCATACGCCGTTTTTGTGGCTCGAGCAGGGCATTATTATTGCCATTCTTGCTGGCTATGCGTCGGTCATTTTAGTGATGCTATTAGGTCAGGCGCGCGTGTTTTTCTCTATGTCGCGCGATGGCTTAGTTCCGGCGGTCTTCTCGGAAGTTCATCCAAAGTTCAAGACCCCCTACAAGTCGAGTGTGGTCTTTATGCTGTTTGTATCGCTCTTTGCGGCGTTTGTGCCGGCGCGTGTGGTGGGAGAGATGACCAGCATTGGCACGCTCTTCGCCTTCGTGCTGGTTTGTATCGGCATCTTGGTTTTGCGCCGAACCAATCCAGAAATTCCGCGTCCGTTCAAAACGCCGTTCGTACCACTTGTGCCCATTTTAGGCGTGATAGTCTGTTTATCCATGATGCTGGCGTTGCCAGGCGATACATGGCTTCGCCTTGCGATTTGGATGGCTATCGGATTAGCGATATACTTTTCCTACGGCATCAAGCGCGCTAATGCATCAGTAAAAAGTTTGATGTCTTGAAGCCCTTCAACGCTTTTCTCCGAGAAGGGCATTGATGTTAATCCAAAACCCCAGTGCTCATGCTTTCAAAGCTTTCTGCCGCCGCACTGATGGGCGTCGATGCGCTTCGCATTGAGGTTGAAACTAACCTCGACAGCGGCGTGCCGACATTCATCGTCGTTGGGCTTCCTGATAGTGCGATTAAGGAAAGCCGAGAACGCATTTTGACTGCACTTAAAAATTCAGGCTACGCTGTTCCTCCCAAAAAAATTACGGTTAATCTTGCCCCCGCAGATGTGCGCAAAGAAGGCACGGCATTTGACCTTACGATTGCCATCGGCATTTTAGCATGCATGGGCGTTGTGCCGCTCGAATCGCTTGAAAGCACGATGGTTCTCGGCGAGCTTGCACTGGATGGTTTGCTTCGGCGCATTACCGGCGCCCTGCCGATTGCCATCATGGCCTCTCGCGAAGGCTTTATGCGACTCCTTGTCCCAAAAGACAACGCCAGCGAAGCGGCGATTGCTGTCTCCGCCAGTCCAAGCTCCATGCAAGTCTATGGGGTCTCCTCGCTTCAAGAAGCCGTCAGCCTTCTCAACGGCAATGCTACCGTAGCGCCCATGCGCCTTTCACTCTCGGAAGTCTTTAACCCTGAACCGCACTACCCCGTTGATTTTGCAGACATCAAAGGGCAACAGGATGCGAAACTGGCACTGGAAATTGCCGCCGCAGGCGGGCATAACTTGATTATGATTGGTCCACCCGGAAGCGGAAAAACGATGCTCTCGAAGGCTTTGCCCTCAATTCTTCCGCCCTTGTCATTTGAAGAGGCATTAGAAACCACAAAGATTCACAGCGTTGCTGGGATTTTGCCGGCTGGCGTTGCTCTGGTGTCGATGCGTCCTTTTCGCGCGCCACATCACAGCGCCAGCGATGTTGCCTTAATCGGTGGCGGCGCACAAGCCAAGCCAGGGGAAGTCTCCCTGGCACATAACGGTGTGCTCTTTCTTGATGAATTGCCTGAATTTCAACGCTCAACGCTCGAAGTGCTACGCCAACCACTCGAAGACCGTGAAGTTACGATTTCACGCGCCGCTGTGTCCGTAAAATACCCTGCAAGTTTCATGCTTGTTGCCGCTATGAACCCCAGCCCTGCAGGCGCCCTCAAAGACGAACACGGCAACCTGACCGCTACACCACAACAAATCCAACGCTACCTCTCCAAAATTTCTGGCCCGCTCTTGGATAGAATTGATATTCATATCGATGTGCCGAAAGTCAATCACCACGAATTGCTTTCCAAACAGCCGGGCGAAAGTTCTGCCTCAATCCGTGAGCGCGTCATTAAAGCCCGCGAGATTCAATTGCGCCGCTTTAAGGACTACAAGGCTCAAGCCATTTTTTGCAATGCGCAGATGCCTGCCAAACTGATTCGCGAATTTTGCAGGTTAGACGCCGCCTCTGAACAACGCCTGCTTGATTCAATGAAACGGCTCAACTTTTCGGCACGCGCCCACGACCGCATCTTGAAAGTTGCTCGTACCATCGCCGATTTGAAAGGCGCAGAGCACATTCAACTTCCGCATCTCATCCAAGCCATTCAGTATCGAAGCTTAGATAGAGCCTTTTGGAATCAATAAGAACCACGCAGCCGACGTCCTACTCTTCACCATTACTTTTTTGACGACTCTGATTGAACTGCGCCAACTTGCTGTGCGTCTCGCGCAAGCTTTGCGAAATCTGCAGGTTCATCTCGCGAATGCTGGAAATTTTGTTTTGAATTTGGCGCAAGGTCTCGGAGATGTTCTGCAACGAGCGGTTTTGTTCGTGAAGCAAGAAATACTCAATAGCACGTCGCAGAGCAAACCGCACATCGCCGTTGTATTTCTCTTGAACAATTTTGAAGAAGGCCTTACGCTGTTCAGGCGTGAGCGAAAGATCGAAGTTATCGGCGTCTGGCATGGAAGCAAATTTAGTGTTGAACAAGACAAAGCCTCAGAGGCGGTTATTTTTCTTGCGCGTGCTTTCAGCAAGTTGCTGGCGATAGATGTCTAATTTTTCAGCCAACGATTCATCAAACATCGCAAGCATCTGCACAGCCAGTAGTCCTGCATTTGTGGCATTGCCGATGGCGACTGTTGCCACTGGAATACCAGCTGGCATTTGCACAATCGAGTAAAGCGAATCGATACCGTTCAAGGCTTTGGACTGAACTGGCACGCCGATAACAGGAAGTGTTGTGTAGGAAGCCGTCATGCCGGGCAAGTGTGCTGCGCCGCCTGCACCAGCGATAATGACCTTTAAGCCGCGTGCCCGTGCAGTTTTGGCATATTCAGCCATATCGTCAGGCGTCCGATGTGCCGACACAATTTTCACTTCATGCGGCACCCCGAACTCATCCAGCACCGACACCGCACCGCGCATCGTCTCTAAATCCGAATCTGACCCCATGATAATTCCCACGAGCGGACGCACAGGTTGCTCTTGTGCCATTGAAGCTCATCAAATCAGGTTGACACGCTACTTTTCGGCTAATAGATAGTTCGCTTCAACTTTGCCGCTCTTGATGGCTATTAGTTCATCTCGCAAATTGCGCCGCATCCTACCTTCTAACTTGTTCACAAAAAACTCCCCATTCAAATGGTCAAGCTCATGTTGAATGACCCGTGAGACTAATCCGTCAAACTCTTCAAGGTGCTCTTGAAAATGTCGGTCTCGATACTTCAACATAATCACCTTGGGTCGCCAGACTTCTTCGCGTATGCCGGGAATGGAAAGACATCCTTCCTCCATCAGCACTTCACCGTGCGTTTCTAGAATTTGTGGGTTGATAATGACCATTGGGGGCACGTGCTTGTAGTCCTTGACCGATGAGACGTCAACGACCATCAAGCGAATCGATACGCCAACTTGCGGCGCCGCAAGTCCAATGCCATTAGCTTGCGCCATCGTCTCAAACATATCATCAATGAGTGTCTGAATCTTCTCATCAACTTTTTTGAGCGGCTTGGCGACTTTGTTCAAAACTTCGTGGCCGTAGGTGTAAATGGGTAAAATTGCCATTGTGATGAACGACTGTTTTTAAGGTGAACAAACCGTGTTTCGAATTGCTTCGTTTTTACTTCTTCAAGCGAAGCATATCAATGGTATGCAGTTTGGCATTCGCCACAAACAATATCGCCTGGTTTTTGGTTACAACGGGCGCTATGGCCGTGGCTTTCACATCCGTGAGGATTACTTTCGGTGTATGAAATTGGTCACTCGAGCGCCCTTGCAGAAAAAGCACATCGCTGCGCCGTTGCCGACCAACAACGAGGTCGGCAAGGTTATCGCCATTGCTATCGCCCCAAAACACTACATCGGTTGCTTCAATTTTTGGAAAGTTAGAAATCCGTTGCGGTTGATACAACTGCTCCGCAAGAAGTAGTATGCTCTCCTTAGCGCCCACTACTAGAAAATCCATCGTTTCATTTTTATTCACCTTTACCAAGAGACGCTGCACGGCTTGTGTAGCGAACCCGTTCGGGAGCGCATATCGTCCAGTTTCTACCAGGTGCAAGCGCAGTTTTTCCATTTTGAGCTCATAGACCACAATTGCCCGTGCATTTTTTTCAGATTTGAGCACTACCAAATAATGCTTGTTTCTGAGCGTTGCACTGCAAATGCTTGCAATGTTTTCTGCGCTAATTGGCGTCTCGAGCTGCATCTCGCCAATTGAGAGCGTACTGTCTCGGTTTAAGGCATAAAAGAGCAGTTGTGGCACTGCTCCCGCCATGCGGGTTTCTAACACTGCCAGCACAGTCGGCTGTTGCGCTAAGGCATGCCAAACACAGGCCTGCGAGATGCCCAGCAAAAAGAGCCGATGCGAAACCCTTACTTCCGATTTGCTCCGATTCCGCACCAGTGCTACGGGCGAAGTCGTCAGCCAACTCACCTCGAACTCGTCTTGCCACAGCGATACGATTTTCCCCGTAACCGAAAAAGAGCCTAAATGCGAAAACCAACGGTCTATTTTAATTTGTTCAAGTCGATGATGCTGATTGCAACTGACCAACATCTGCCTTTGGCTTGCGTACACTGCCACAAGTTCAGGTTCCCCGCTTGTTGCCAATCGCTCTATGTCTGAAACCTCATCATAGCTCGTCGAGTAGATGACTAACTTACCTGGTCGCTGTTCAGAAACAATCAGTTCAGGGCTTCTGTCCTGGTTCAAGTCGGCGACCATCACGCCTGAAGCCTTGTTGGAGAAGGCAATTACCATGCTTTCTGAAAAAGTTGTGGCTGACCGCGCAAAGTGAATTGCAAACGCCGCTTTATTGCACAGCCCAATATCCAACAAGCCGTCGGCGTTAAAATCCTCAATAAAGACGCTGGTCGGGTTCAGTTGCGTCTCGAAACGGATAGGCGCCACACCAGTCTCGACACCTATATCAAACATTATCTCAACCGTAACCTTACCATTGGCGCTGGTTTGCACCGTAACTAAATCGAGCAAGTCGTTACGGTTAAAGTCCTCGGTCGCCGCCAGCAACACTGATTCCTTACAGCGAATTGCCAACGGTGCAACATATGGCTGGCGATGAAACCATAGGACGTTTTCTCCAAGCTCCTGCGTGAAAAAATCAGATGTAGCACGCGCTGGCAGAATTACTCCCGACACACGATGCGCCAGCCGGAGCGGTTCTGCTTTAGAAAAGCCTTCCTTTGCTTCAAAAGAAAAATGGAGCAAGGTTCCCATTTCCGTGCGCGCTAAGAAGCGATAGCCACTTGCGACTTGTTGCTTTAAGAGATATAATTGCTCCGAAGTTTCCGAGAGTGCCAATTCAGCGCGTTTTTCTGGTAAAAATTTTCCTACTGCGCGACTCAATTGCCACAGTTGCACACGCGCTGGCGAGGTTGTTAGCATAGCTAAACTGGCATGCTTCTCTCTTGCAACACTCAATCCCACCAGCGACCGCACGCGCACAGGCAGATTCAATACATGTGGCGCACGAAAAGCCAATTTTCCCTTCCCATGCCAAACCACCAGTGCCCGCTGCGAAAGCTCCAAACCTGCAATATCCGCATGTCCATCGCCATCAAAATCCGCAACCACTAAATTTGTCAGTGCCCTTGATGCAAAAGCCTCGTGTCGAAAGTAAGTCGGAAACGGCTTTGCATTGATTTCAATTGCACACCAGAACACGGTGCATAGCACAGCGAATCTCCACCGCATATCTTTGATGACACTGTTAAGGTTGCTCATTCGTAGCCCGTTGCGTCAAGGTCAAGCCTACATCACGCCTTGAGTTTAGCGATGGTTTCTGCGGGATTTGGCGAGCGGAAGACCGCCGAGCCTGCAATGAGTGCATTAGCTCCTGCCTCGCGTATGCGCTTGCAGTTTTGTTCAGAAATCCCACCGTCAATCGCAATAATTAACGCTGGGTTCAGCTCGCAACGCATTGCGTCGAGTTTCTTGAGCTTTTCAATTGAACGCTCAATGAACTTCTGTCCGCCAAACCCGGGATTGACCGACATGATCAGCACCAAATCAAGATCAGGCAAAATTTCTTCAAGCGTTGACACTGGTGTCGCTGGGTTGAGCGAAACACCAGCCTTTGCACCCAGCATCTTGATTTGTTCAATTGTTCGGTGCAAATGCTTGCATGCTTCCTGATGAACCGTAATCTGGTCTGAACCAGCCTTTACAAAATCCGCAATATATTTTTCAGGCTCGACTATCATCAGATGTGTATCAATCGTGAGCGAGGTCGTACGCCTGACCGCTTCGATTATGAAGGGGCCGAAGGTAATGTTCGGCACATATCGCCCATCCATCACATCGCAGTGAATCCAATCTGCACCTGCCTGCTCGACCAGCATAATTTCTTCTCCGAGTCTTGTAAAATCTGCTGACAGAATTGATGGTGCCACAAGTTTTGGAAGCGGTGTCATCATAAGCGTTAGAAGGCTTCACCAATGCCAAAGTTGAATAGAAAACTGGTCAGATGCCATCGTTTGAACGCCCATCGTTTTTCTGCAGGCTGTGTAGGGTCGAAGACGCGGTAGGCGAAGTCTAAACGAATGGGACCAATAGGCGTGCCGATACGGAAACCATACCCTGCGCCAAGGGCAAAGGAATTGCCCAGTTCTTTGAAACTTAGTGCATTTGCGCCTTTGCGCTGCCAAACGTTGCCCGCATCAATGAACAGCGCAACGCCCGACGGCTTGCCGAGCGTCTGAAAGAAAAAATACCGATATTCTATGCTGGTCTCAATTTTGATATCCGCTCCAAATTGAGCCTCAATCAGGCTGGCATTATTCCCTGGACCGAGAGAGTTGAACGGAAACGCTCGAATCCCATTCGGGCCGCCTGCAAAGAAACGCCGAATGAACGGCGTCTCTTGTAACTTTCCATATGGGGCCATGTAGCCCAATTGCAACTTCAACGCACCTTGGGCAAAGCGGTTGAAAAATTTCGCCAGCGCAAGTTTCGTGTAAACCTTCCGATACTGAAAATATCGCAACCCGAAAATCTGGGCATCCGAGTCAGTAAAGCGTGGATTTGGCTTCGTGTCAATAAAGCGGTCAATCAACCCTGTAATCAACCCTGCATCTTCGATTAGGACATTCCAACGTACATCAATCCAGCGGCGTGCTTCGGTAAAGTTGTTAAATGTAAAATCAAATCGAACCGTCTGATTGAACCCTGTTCCATCTCTCACAAGGCTATCCAGCAAATTCAGTGGTCGTGCTTGATTGATGAACAGTTGCCGCGCACCACGAGCTGAATCGTAACTTACTATTTCCAAATCCACCATATCAAAATTGATACGCTGAAAATCATTTGGCATGTATTGCGCTCGCAGACGTAGCAATACATTCTGAATCCGCAACAGTAGCGGCGGTTGAAGAACTATGTAGCGTAAGCTGGCAATTAAGCGACTTTTCTCGCTCGTAAAATATGGGAGGGTCAGTTCGCTGCCGACATCGAAGTTGAACGGCAACTCATCAATTAAGCGACTTTCGCGTAAGCCCGCAAATTGCTCACGATTATAAGTCAGTTGCAAGCCAAGAGCGGTGGTCAGGTTGAAACTTTCTGCACCCCCCATCAAATTCCGATTCAAATACCCCATGCTTATCGAGACAAACGGCGCATTGTTTCGATTGTCCATTTTGAGTTCCGGCTTAATTTGATGTCGCGGCAATTGCGTCAGTTCAATTGTCGTGTAGATGCGTTTCGTTGGATGCTCTGGCTCAAAGCCCAACGAGTCGTTGCGAATCGTCATGGTCTCAAAAATCCCCATGGCGCCCAAGCGTCGTATTGTCTCACGACGCTTGTTTATGTCAGAGCGACTTCCAGGACGGTAAGAAATCGAGCGACGAATGACCCCGTGCTCAATGTGTTGCTTACCATATGTGCGCACGCGCACATTATCCTCAAAAGTCTCTTTGAAAGGCGCCAGTGAGTCAGGCAGAAACGGGTCATGCACAATCGCCATCACGCTTCCAAAATCTAAATACTCAGTTGGCGAAATGAACACATTCACATCTGCCAGATGATTGAGCGTATCAATGACAAACTTGACGCTATCGGCAACAAAGAGCGCATAACCATTCGAGAGCATTAAATTTACCACTCGCTCCCGTTCCGCTACCATGTCCTTAACCCGATAAATCTGCCCCTTCCTTAAAATCTCATCACGCAAAATCGCCTCTCGAAGTTCAGGCTCAAGCCGCTCAATGCCGAAGTATTTTATCTGCGACAGGCGTGTCGGTTCCCCCTCTATGATTTCAATCTCCACATTAAAAAACAGTGTGTCACGAAGAACAACTTCGGGAACCAATGGCAATGACGGCGTAACCTTGCCAATTACCTTTGCATCAAAGTAACCATTATTGAAGTAGATCTCACGAATTTTCGCAAGGTCTAACTCAAATGCCTTCTCATCGAACTCGACAGGCGGTTCTCCAACTGAAGACTGCATCCATGTTTTAAGCACTCGCATCCATTGTGGCACCTCTGCACTCGAGTCTGGAAACATCAAATCCCCTAATCGGTAAATCCCAAGCCACGGCTTAATACCAAGAAATGTCGTGTTGCCTTTGGTAACAATCTCTTCAGCAAGTTCAAGCGTCGAGATGGCTTTATTACCTCGAATGGTTAGGTTGTCAATGTAGCGGACCTTCTGCGGAAGATTAGTCTCGCTGGCTACAACAGCTTGTGCATAAAGCCACGACTGAAAGGCTAAAAGAAAAAAAGTCAAACCCAAAGCACCATAAGTGCATTGGGTTTGACAAGCCACAGATAAACCTAAACGACGAAATCGCTTAATAGTCGTCTGAATCTTCGTCGTTGTAATAAAAGTCTTCGTTAGTCGGAAAGTCAGGCCAGATTTCTTCAATGCTCTCGTATGGCTCGTCGCCAGTAAGTTCGTAGAGATTATCGAGAACTTCTTGCGGCGCTCCAATACGATTCGCATAGTCAATGAGTTCTTCTTTGGTCGCTGGCCATGGCGCGTCAACAAGATATCGCGCTAATTCAAGATTCCAATACATAGTGATGCACGAAAAATGGGTTATGGATTGACATTTTGGGGTCGAAAATCTTTCTGTGCCTGAATCGTTCCCAGCGCAACGGCTCATTTCGGTAAAGTTATTCTTCGTTTACCTGCGCCTGCGCTGTTGCAAGCACTGCCGCATTGTATTCTTGGGGGGTCATATCCTCAAAGAAATAGGCTGATGGATCAACCTTGACCCCATCCTTAATCACTTCATAATGCAAGTGTGGCGCTTCAGAGACACCTGTATTGCCCACATATCCAATTAGCATGCCGCGCTTAACAGACTGCCCTACCTTGACTGCAAGTTTTGATTGATGCGCATACAGCGTCTTGTACCCAAAGCCGTGGTTGATAATCACGCAGTTTCCATAGCCCTCGGCAAACGACGCGGTCTCTACAACGCCATTGCCAGTTGCATAAATTGGGGTGCCGACTGCTGCCGTAAAATCCTGCCCTGCATGAAACTTCATGATTTTATAAATCGGATGTAGGCGCATTCCGAACCCGCTGGTGCGTGGCGCATCAATCGGCTTGATGGCGGGAATGCACGCAAAAAACTCTTGATTTTCCTTATACTTAGCAAATATTTCTCGATAACTCGATTCTTGCCGCTCAATTCGACGCGCAAGTTGGTTAATCAACTGCACCGTTGTCGCCAGCGCAGAGGGCATTGAAGATTCAAGCAAACTCAAGCGGTTGCCGCCAATGCCCATTTGCTGTTCATCTTTGGAGACTGTGGGCAGATTGACGGCGATGCGCAAGGTGTTATCCACTTGTGCCAATCTCTCGAGCGTGTGCGTCATTCGGTCAAGCCTGTCATGTAGCCTTCGAATTTCAGCATCAACGTTGTGCTCTGCCGCAACTGGCAAAAGCGGAATGTGGAAGTAGAAGTGAAGTGAAATAATTGTGCCCATCGCAAGCGGTAATACTGCGGCGAACAGCAGTCCAAACATTGTGCCGCGACCGCGCTTAACTTCTATGTATCTGCATTCCTCTTCGGAAAAATAGAAGTAACGTTTTTTTGGCATCTGCAGCAGAGTTGCTTGCGTTGTTTCGGTGTGAAAAAGCCTCCAAAGATATAACTTCTATTTCTGTTTTCCAATAGTGTGCTAAGCCGAAATGTGCACAGCCTCGTGGCCAATTACGCGTGCGAGTGCATCCAGCACCTCGTTTTCTGACTCAATCGTCATTCGGCGCGCAAAGAGCCGCAATTCACATCGCTTGCCTTCGCTTTCAAGCCTGACTTCAAAGTCAATCGGAGTTCCTCCTCTGTTCTTCTCGCAAATTTCTTTCACCGCTGCTAGCTTGTTCAAAATGTCTGAATCCATTGCATCTATTTTCAACACTACCTTTCGCGTGAACTTTTCGCGCACCTTTCGGATTGGCACAACTTCGCTCACTATCAGATTGAACTTGCCTTCACGCATATCCGCTTCGGCAATTAGCATCACGACTTGGTCTTTTTGCAGTTCTTTCTCAAACAGTTCTAATGTCTTTGGAAATACGGTGAACTCGCACTTGCCTTCAAAATCTTCCAGCACACCGAACATCATTTTGTCGCCCTTTTTTGTGAAGGCGAATTTTGTTTCAACAATCATGCCGATGAGTCTGTATAGCCGTTGGGGCTCGCAGGTTTTATTGCCAAGTTTGAGCGTGGCGAAGGCCTCCCAGTCACGACGATATTTTTCAAGCGGATGTTGAGAGAGATAAAATCCAACGAGATTTTTTTCGCGCTGTAACTTTTCAGACTCCGACCATGCGTCCGCTTTAATCAAGTCAGGATAAATAGCGTCCTTGCTTTCTGAAAACATTTCATCGGCGAAGAATTCCTCTTGTCCAGTTGTTGTGCTCTTATTCACTTTTCTGCCAAACTCAATACCTCTTTCGATATTGGCATAAAGCGTGGCTCTATCAGGATTGAGTTCATCGAACGCACCGGCTTCGACTAAACTCTCAAGTGCGCGTTTGTTGACAATGCGCAGGTCAACTGATGCGCAAAACTCGAAAAAATGTTTGAATGCTTTTTTTCTTCTTCTGCGCGTTAGCGCAATTTCCCTGCCTGCACTGCCAACCCCTTTGATAGCACTTAATCCAACTCGAATCGCTTTCGCACCGTTGCTTAAATCTTCGACCGTAAAGCGCGCCTCACTTCTATTGATACAAGGCGGCAGGATAGCGATGCCCATCGACTTGGCTTCGTCAGAAAGATGTTTGACACGATCTTTGTCATTGGCCTCGCTGTTGAGAATGGCACACATAAATTCGGCCGTGTAGTGCGCTTTGAGGTAGGCCGTCTGGTAGGCCAAGACCCCATAAGCTGCCGAGTGCGAACGGTTGAACCCATACTCGGCAAACTTTTCCATAGTTGAGAAAATCTCGTTAGCCACCTCTTCGGGAATGTTATGCAATCGCTTTGCTCCTGCGACAAAGCGCGAGCGCTCTTTGGCCATTTTCTCTTTATCCTTCTTGCCCATCGCACGGCGTAGCAAGTCGGCTTCGCCCAGCGAGTATCCGCCCAAAACTTGAGCCACTTGCATAATTTGCTCTTGATAGACCATGATGCCATAAGTGTAACTTAAAATCGGTTCAAGCAGGGGATGCGCATATTTTGTCTCCTCCCTGCCATGCTTTCGGTTGATGTAGTCGGGAATAAACTGCATTGGACCAGGGCGGTAGAGTGCACTCATTGCAATAATATCCTCAATCGTTGTTGGCTGGAGTTGAATCATGTAGCTTTGCATCCCACTGGATTCAAACTGAAAGATGCCTGCCATTTTCCCATCTTGAAAAATCTTGAATGTCTTTCGGTCGTCCATCGGCAGCTCTTGTAGGTTAATTTTCTTGTTGTAGCGTTTCTCGATAAGTTTGAGTGTCTCATCAATCACGGCAAGCGTTTCCAGACCCAGGTAATCGATTTTGAGCAAGCCTGCTTTTTCAATCCAATCTTTATCGAATTGTGTAACGACTTGCCTTTCACCTTTCTTTGTTTCCTGCTCTGCATCCTCTTCGCCAGCATCATCGGCATAGCGGCGTTCTTCGGTTTCAACCTTATCAGACACATAAAGCGGCACATAGTCCTCAACTGCACCGTTGGTAATGACCACTCCTGCGGCGTGGACGGAGATGTTACGTGCGCGTCCTTCTAACCCGAGCGCATATTCCATCACTTTGCGGATAGTTGGGTCGGGACTTTTCAGCAAATCTCTCAAATCTTTGATAGGCTCAATGCCCAGTCTTGGATTGCCATTGATGAAGTCGGAAAGCAATGCGCCTGGTGGCTTTGACGGCACAAGTTTAGTGATGGCATTAACAGTTTCAACTGGCACTTCGAGCACGCGTGCCACGTCTTTGATAACTGCTTTTGCTCCAAGCGTTGAAATTGCAACGATTTTTGACACAGACTCTGCACCATACTTCTTAATCGTATACTCCAAGACCTTTTGCCTTCCAACTGGCGTAAAGTCAATGTCTATGTCAGGCATTGTTACGCGTTCAGGATTGAGAAATCGCTCGAAGAGCAAGTTGTACTTGAGAGGGTCAATCTGTGTGATACCCGTCAGGTAAGCCACAATACTGCCCGCGGCTGAACCTCTGCCAGGTCCGACAGAGTAACCTTGCTTACGCGAGGCAGCAATCAGGTCACTGACAATCAAGAAATAGGAATCATACCCCATGCGTGCGATAGTAGAAAGTTCGAACTCAATACGCTCCTTAATTCTTGCGCCTTCTTCGCCTCGGGCATCTAAATCGCCATAAATTTTTGCTGCGCCTTGGTAAGTCAGATGCCGCAGGTAAGCCGTTGCATTTGGAAATTCAGGCGGAATGGGAAAGTAAGGCAACTTGGCAGTTTCATCTTTGAACTCGTAGGTGCATTTTTCAGCAATTTCAAGCGTGTTGGAAAGTTCTCGGTGTTCGTTGTCGAAGGCCAGCGCCATTTCGCTGGGCGATTTGAGGTAAAATTCGTCATTAGGGAAACGCATTCGTTTTTTGTCAGAGAGCTTGAGCTTGCCCTTCATTGCCATCATGACTTCTTGCTTTGGCGCATCTTCACGATTGAGATAATGCACATCGTTGGTCGCCACCAGTTTCACATCAAACTCTTTTGCCAGAGCGATAAGCTCACGATTGATGGATGCTTCTGAATTGGTGAAATGATTTTCAAGCTCTATGTAAAAATCGTCGCCGAAAAGCTCTTTGTAGTTGCCAATCCATCGGCGCGCGCCATCGTGGTCTTTCTTGGCAACAAGCTTCGGCAGTTCGCCTTTTTCGCACGAAGTCATGCAAATCAGTCCTTCGTGAAACTTCGTGATGAGTTCAAAATCGGCGCGGGGGCGAAAGTGGAAACCTTCGCAGGCAGCGGCGGAAAGAATTTTGCACAAATTGCGATAGCCTGTTGCATCCTTGACGAGCACATTCAAATGATAAGCCTCACGCGATTCTTTCTTGTGTCGAGAGTCTGGGGCTATGTAAAGCTCTGCACCGATAATCAGTTTGAACGGTCGCCCTTTTTTCTCACTTGCCTTCTTTGCGTCAGCAAACAGCGACGGCATATTGAACAGCGACGCATGGTCTGTAACTGCCACCGCGTTCATCCCCTTTTCCAAGCAAGCCAAAAACAAATCCTCGGGAAAAATTGGTGAAGAGAGCAGTGAGTAGTGTGTGTGCGTATGCAAATGAATGAAATCAGGCATTTTTAGTTGAAACGATTAAATTAAACCTTTTCTGTGATTTTTTGTGCTAAAAAGCCCATAAAAGGCTATTTTTTTAAGTTTTAAACCTGTAAAAAACTTAAAAATTAAGGCAACTTTAAAATCTTTCAATCTTTTTTTCGAGAGAAGCTTGAAAAAGTCAGAAATTTTCCTTACTAATTGCTTGTTTCTGTGGCGGAAATTCAGCGCAAATTTAGGATTTAATTCAAACTTAATTCAGGCATTCGGCTCGATGTGTTAAATTGCGGTTGAAAAATTTACTTGTTCTTTCTGTTCTTTGTGTTCTTTCGCTTCTCATTGTCATAGTTAATTGGAAGAGAGTCGATTCGCAACTTGCGATTCGGCTCTTTTTATTTTTTTCTGATATCGCTTACCTTCACAAAATTTAACGATGTGCTTATGCTGAAGTCGCAGGAAGAACTTGCTAAGGTATATCGTGCCAACAGTTCATTGATTGGCTTTGGTGTTCAAATTGTGGTTAGCTTTTTCTTGTTTGTGCTTGGCGGATATGGGCTTGATGTAGCGTTGGGCACGTTGCCGTTGTTTTTAATTGTTGGCACGCTCTGCACGCTTATTGCTATCGGCACGCTTATTTGGAAAATGCTTCGAGAAGCCGATAAAAAACAGTCGCTACCACCAACCTCGCCAAACCATGAAACCGATTTTTGATTTCTTCTTGAAGACTTGTATTTTTGCGAGCCTTTTCTGGCTCATTTTTTCTCTGACTGGGCTTGCCAAAGAAGTTGATGTTGCATCGGTGTTTTATGCGTGGTTACTTTCAGTTTTGAATGCTTCTGCTGGCTACCTGCTCTATGAATGTGCCTACCACAGAGGCAATCGGGCGTTCTACAAAATTATCTTTGGCGGGCATGCGGCTCGGGCAGTGTGTGTGTTGGTCAGCATTGCGGCCTTGATTCTTACAAAATCGATTGAGCGTGAGACATTTGCGCTGTCGTTTGTGGCGCTCTATTTCATGCACTTGATTCTTGAAATTCTTGCTTATCAGAAGAAGCATCAGTTTGAAAATCGTTTCTCACCATAAGATGGCGTATTTGCTACACCTATCACCACCAAGGCAACTTATCTGCTCGCTTTCAAAGAAGTTACTTGCCGCTGTGTTTGTGGCCATCCTTCCCAGCGCTGTTATGCTTGCCGATGTGTCTGATACCGAAGGCGACCCAGAGAAAGTTGATGTCATTCACCATGTAACTGATGGGAACACGCTTGAGTTTGAACCTTTCGGCGCCATTCATCTTCCTACGATAAGAATTGGTGATTTTGACATTTCCATCACGCGCCATGTTGTGATGATGTGGCTGGCCTGCCTTGTGCTTCTTGTGCTGTTCATTTCGGTTGGAAATGCCTACAAAAACATGAAACCTACCCAAGCGCCGAAGGGCTTAGCGAATTTGATTGAAGTGGTTGTCGATTTCGTGCGGATTGAGATTGCGAAAGCCAACATTGGTGATGGCTATGAGCGGTTTCTCCCTTATCTGCTGACCGTTTTCTTTTTCATTTTGACTTGTAACCTTCTTGGACTTGTTCCATATGCGGCAACGGCAACAAGTAATATTTCCGTTACCTTCACGCTTGCGCTTTTTACATTTCTGATTGTTCAATTTACCATGTTTAAGGAGCATGGGCTTAAAGGTTGGCTTGCCCATTTGACGGGCGGGACACCTGTCTTGCTCTGGCCCATTATGATACCCGTTGAGTTTTTGAGCATGTTTATCAAGCCGTTTGCCTTAATGGTGCGTTTGTTTGCGAACATGACGGCTGGGCATGTTGTGATTGTTACCCTCATTGGTCTGATTTTCGTGTTCAAGAGTTGGCTGGTTGTACCAGCGGCCGTTGCAATAACGCTTGCGATGTATGGTTTGGAACTGTTCGTTGCGTTCATGCAAGCTTACATTTTTACTATGCTCTCGAGTCTCTTTATTGGCATGGCCGCCGCTCATGAAGAGCATCCTTGATTTGAAAATTTTTTCACAACCACTTTTTTGGAGGAATCAACCATAATGGGAATGGGAAATGAAGCACTCGCCTTTTTAGGCGCAGGTTTAGGGGCAGGCATTGCCGCCATTGGGGCGGGCATTGGGATTGGTCGAGCCGCTGGCTCTGCCGTTGAAGGCATTGCCCGCCAACCGCAAGCAACTGGCGACATTCGCGCAACGATGCTGATTGCCGCTGGGCTTATTGAAGGTGCGGCAGTTATCGCACTGGTTGTCTGCTTGCTCTTAGCCACGAAGTAATTTGACACGGCGCAGTGAGCGTTCATTGCGCCTTTTTTTATTCCGTTGAATATTCCGTCGAATATTCCGTTGAAAACTCTTTCAAACCCAATGCCGTATGTTTTCGACCTTGATTTTATCTGGCGGTTTATTGAGTCCGAATCCTGGGTTGATTTTCTGGACAGCCGTAACATTTTTGCTACTGGTCTTCATTCTCTCCAAAGTTGCCTGGAAACCGATTGTCACTGCGCTCAACGAGCGTGAAAAAAATATCCAATCATCTATTGACCGCGCTGAAGAAGCTAAGCGCGAAGCCGAAAAAATTCTCGCCGAAGTCAAAGCCGAGCGCGCCAAGGCACAAGTAGAAGCTGATAAAATTGTCTCGGATGCCAAGGCATATGCCGAAAAGGTTCGTGCTGAACTCATAGAAAAGGCTAACCTCGAAGCCCGCAAAATTCTTGCAGATGCCAAGACCGAAATAGAACTTGCCAAACAGCGCGCCATGGAAGAACTCAAAGATACCGTTGTTGATTTAGCCATTGAAGCCGCCGCCAAAATCATTCAGCATCACTTGGATGCGGAACGGCAAAGAGAACTTATTACCAGCATCATTAACGACTTGCAAACTGTTGAGAAATAAGTTTTATGAGTGCTTTAGTTGGACGACGTTACGCCCTTGCCCTTTACGAGATTGCCAAAGCCCAAAATACGGTTGCAGACTTTGCCAAAGATTGCAAGTTCATTGCAGATACGCTTAACAGTTCAAAAGAACTGCTCCGCGCTGTCCAAAGTCCCGTCATCAATCAAGAAAAAAAGCAGGCCCTGTTGAAAGCCATCTTTTCAGGTCGGGTAGGTAAAGCGTTAGAAGATGCGCTCATGCTTTTAGTTCAAAAGGGACGAGCGGCGTTCATTCCTAGTGTGATGAAGGAGTTTCAGGCTCTTCTTAATGAAGCCAGCGGCGTTCTGGTTGCACAGGTCGAGAGCGCCATTGAACTGAGCGAAGCTGAAAGACAGGCGATTGCTCAAAAGTTGGAAGCCCTTTCAGGCAAGAAAGTTCAGCTTGAAAGCAAAGTCAATCCGAGCCTGATTGGCGGATTTACTGCCCGCGTGGGCGATACCGTTATTGACGGCAGTGTCAAACATCAATTGGAACGCTTGCGGGAGCACCTTCGGCGGGTGTCGTTTAATTGAACTATTGCGACTCGGTTGCATGGGAACGGATTTTCGCCGTTCCTTTTTTATTTTCAGCGCTTAAAAAAATCATTGTTGTCAAATGCTTCGAAACGATTTAGTGCTTCGCGCTTTGCGACGCGAATTTTGCCATCGAACGCCAATTTGGATTATGCGTCAGGCCGGACGCTATCTTCCTGAATATCGCGAAGTGCGTCGCAAAACAGACTTTCTCACTCTTTGTAAGACCCCTGAGCTTGCCGCTGAAGTGACCATTCAGCCTGTCGAGATTCTGGATGTTGATGCGGCGATTATCTTCTCGGACATTCTTGTTGTCCCCGAAGCGATGGGCATGAAGTTGGAGTTGATGGAATCACAAGGTCCAAAGTTTCCGAATCCGATTCGCACACGCACCGATATTGAAAAACTCGTTGTGCCTGATGTCTCACAAGCCTTGCGCTATGTCGAGGATGCGATTCGTTTGACAAGACGCGAGCTAGCTTTTCGCGTGCCGATTATCGGCTTTAGTGGTGCGGCTTGGACACTCTTTGCCTATGCTGTTGAAGGTAAGAGCAGTAAAGATTTTCGACGCGCCAAACACATGCTCTTCGAGCATCCAAAAGATGCACACGCTTTTTTGAAAAAGTTGACAAAGGTTGTTAGCGATTACCTGCTACTTCAAATTGAGGCGGGTGCGGATGCTGTTCAAATTTTTGACACTTGGGCTGGCTTATTGTCTGAAGAGCATTACAAAGAATTTTCGCTTCAATACATTCATGAGACGGTTCAGACGGTCAAGCTCAAGTATCCCAAAACTCCTGTCATTGTTTTTGCCAAAGGCGCTGGCGGGTTGCTGACCGAAATTGCGCAAACTGGATGCGACGCTGTGGGGCTGGATTGGACGGTAGATATTGCCAAAGCGCGCTGGCAACTTTCTGATCGAGTAGCGCTTCAAGGCAATTTAGATCCCATTATGCTTCTTGCTTCACCCGAACGCATTCGCGAAGCTGCTTCACAAATTTTGCGCAAATTTGGCGAACACTCTGAACAATCTGGACACGTGTTTAATCTTGGTCATGGCATTCTGCCTGAAACCAATCCCTCTCATCTCAAAGCCTTAATTGATTTCGTCAAAACCGAAAGCACCAAGTATCACAAGCAATCTATCCAAAATCCCAGCCTGAAATAACAGATGTCACTTAAAGAAAAACTGGAGAACAAAACCGCTGTCATTGGCGTTGTTGGCTTGGGCTATGTTGGCTTGCCGTTGGCAGTAGAATTTGCTCGCAAAGGGTTTAAAACTATTGGCATTGACTTAGACAAGCGAAAAGTTGAGAGTCTGAACGCAGGCCAGAACTACATTCAAGATGTTCAACCACACGCGTTCAAAGAAGCTTTGGCGAATGGTTTGCACGCTATGGATCATTACGACCACGCCGGGCTGTGCGATGTTATTTACATCTGCGTGCCCACCCCCTTTACGGCTAATAAAGAACCCGATATTTCTTTTATCACATCGGCGGCAGAATCCCTTGCAAAGCACCTACGTCGAGAGCAGCTCATTGTTCTTAAATCCACTACATTTCCAAACACAACTGAAGGCTATGTGTTGCCCATCCTTGAAAAGACAGGGTTGAGAGTTGGTCAGGACTTTTATCTTGCCTTTTCGCCTGAGCGCATTGATCCTGGCAATAAGCAGTGGAATACCCACAACACGCCCGTCGTTGTTGGTGGCGTTACGCCGCTCTGCACTGCGCTTGCTTCACTTGCTCATGAGCAGGTTGTTGCGAAGGTCTACAAAGTCTCGTCGCCAAAAGTAGCGGAAATGGAAAAGTTGCTGGAAAACATCTTCAGAAGCGTCAATATCGCATTGGTTAATGAAATGGCTATGTTGTGTGATAGGATGGGTGGCATTAACATTTGGGAAGTGATTGAAGCGGCGTCGACAAAGCCGTTTGGCTTTATGCCCTTCTACCCTGGTCCTGGCATCGGCGGGCACTGCATTTTGATTGACCCTTATTACCTTGCTTGGCAAGCACGTCAGTATGATTTTCAAACCAAGTTCATTACACTGGCGGCAGAGACTAACGAGAACATGCCCTTTTATGTGCGCGATATGGTGATGAAAGAAATCGCCAAACTTCCTATTGCATTCGAAGATGCTAGGATTCTTTTTCTCGGCGTTGCTTTCAAAAAGAATGTGAATGACATTCGCCATTCACCTGCGATTAAGATTATCGAGCTCCTGAAAAAAGAAGGCGCCAAACATATTCAATACTGTGACCCGCATGTTCCGCATTTCATAGAGCATGGCACGGGAAACATGGTGCTTGAAATGCACGCCACGCCGCTCACGCCTGCAACTGTTCAATCGGCTGACCTTATTGTCATTACCACCGATCACGACGGATTTGATTACGAGTTGATTCTCGAGCACGCTCGTCGTATCATTGATACACGCAACGCTTTCAAACACGCCACGAAACATCGCGAAAAAATTGTCCTGCTCGGCGACGGGATGTAAACCCTGTTTTCAATTTATGACCATTCAAGACGAAATTTATATCTACAATTCGCTCACGCGACAAAAAGAGAAATTCGTTCCGCTTCACGCCGGCTTTGTGTCCATGTATGTCTGCGGTCCGACGGTTTATAGCCACTCGCACATCGGTCATGCAAAGAGTTATGTCTCGTTTGATGTTATCGTGAAATGGCTACGGCATGTTGGGTACAAGGTGCGGTATGTTCAAAACATTACCGATGTGGGGCATTTGCTTGGGGACGACGACGGCGAGGATAGAATTCTGAAAACGGCTCGAATTGAGCAAATCCCACCTATGGAAGTTGCGCAAGCCTACATGCGCTCGTATTATGAGGATATGGATGCGCTTGGCGTAGCGCGTCCTAACATTGCCCCTACGGCGGCTGGGCACATTCCAGAACAGATTGAGTTAATTAAAATGCTGATTCAAAAGGGACATGCTTACGAAGTAAACGGTTCGGTCTATTTTAGCGTGAGTTCATTTGAAGGATATGGGAAACTTTCGGGTCGGCGCAATCAAGCCGATTTGGAGCCGGGCACGCGCATTCAGGTCAATCCTGAAAAGCGCCATCCATCAGACTTTGCGCTGTGGAAAAGGGCTGACCCAACGCATCTGATGCAATGGAACTCGCCTTGGGGTTGGGGCTTCCCTGGCTGGCACATTGAATGTTCTGCAATGTCTATGAAGTATCTTGGCGAGACGATTGACATTCACGGCGGCGGCATTGATAACCAATTTCCACACCACGACTGTGAGATTGCGCAATCCGAATCCGCAACGGGCAAGCCTTTTGTGCGCTATTGGATTCACAACAACCTCGTAACCGTTAAGGGTCAAAAAATGAGCAAATCACTGGGCAACTTCGTCACAATTAAGGATATGCTCAAACAATATGCGCCCGCCGTGTTAAGATTTTTTATTTTGCAATCGCACTATCGCTCGACGCTTGATTTTTCTGACGAAGCACTTGCCGCTGCAAAAAACGGCTTGCAAAAATTAAGCGAAACCTACAACCGCTTGCGGCACTCTCCCATTGGCCAAGCCACGCTTGATTTAGACCCATATCGAAGGAAATTTCACGCTGCCTTGAACGACGACTTCAACACTCCGCAAGCTATTGCACTTCTCTTTGACCTTGCGCGTGAAGTTAATACGACACTTTCTTGTGGGGGCTTTTGCGAGCAAGATAAATCTAAACTGCTCGACTTTTTCCACACCTATGCGAGAAACATTCTGGGCATTTTGCCTGAAGACAAGCCTATCATAGCAGGCGATTCAGCGGTGTTTTCCAAAGTGATGGATTTGGTTTTAGACATTCGCAACGCCGCACGCGCCAAGAAGGATTTTGCCACCAGCGATTTCATTCGCGACCGATTAAGAGAAGCAGGCATTGAAGTCAGAGACACAAAAGACGGCTCGACTTGGCGATGTATCTAGACTGCATTTCTTATGACCTCAATGGCAGAACACATTTATTCGGTTAGCAAATTGACCGCGGCAATCAAGGAGCATCTTGAACCTGCGTTTTCAGACATCTGGCTTCGCGGAGAAATTTCCAATTTCAAAAGAGCCACGTCGGGGCATCTTTACTTTACGCTTAAAGATTCAAAGGCGCAGATTCAAGCCGTTATTTGGCGCACGACGCGGCTGTCGTTTGAATTAGCCGATGGCATGGAAGTGCTCATTCGAGGCGATGTGGAAGTTTATCCGCCGCAGGGCAAGTATCAACTAATTGGCCAGCAGGTCAGAGCCGTGGGCGAAGGCGATTTGCAAAAGGCCTTTGAGCTTTTGGTCAGCAAGTTACAAGCGGAAGGTTTATTTGACCCTGCCCATAAGCAACCTCTGCCCCGCTTTCCTGAAAAGATTGGTGTGGTTACTTCGCCTGTGGGGGCGGTCATTCAGGACATTTGCACAGTGCTAGGGCGGCGGTATCCTGCGGCGCAGATTGTGCTCTTTCCTGTGCGTGTTCAGGGCGAGGGAGCGTCAGAGGAAATTGTCAATGCGATTGAATACTTTAACCGCACGCAGAACCCAGCACACAAGGTCGATGTGTTAATTATCGGACGCGGCGGCGGTTCGCTTGAGGACCTCTGGGCTTTTAATGATGAGCGCGTGGCGCGAGCTGTCTTTGCTTCAAAAATTCCGACCATTAGCGCCGTTGGGCATCAGACCGATTTTACGATTTGCGACTTTGTCTCCGATGTTCGCGCCGCAACCCCCTCCATGGCGGCAGAACTTGTTGCTCCCAAAGCCACCGATGTGCTCAACGCTATCCACTCAACCCTGCAATCTATGCAACACGAACTCTTGCGGCGCATTGAGGAACAGCGCTTGCGCATTAGAGAACTTGTCGGCAGTTATGGCTTCAACAAGCCCATTAGCAACCTACACATGCTCATGCAAAAACTTGACCGATTGAGCGAGTCCTTGGATTTTAGCCTCATGCGCAAGGTGGAACGCACCACGTCTCTGCTGTCAAATTTGACTGGGCGACTCCACGCACTTGGCTACGAACAAACACTTCGACGCGGGTTCAGCATGGTCTTGAAAGCCGGGAAAGTGATTCGCTCAGCCAGTGAAGTTAAATCGGGCGATGCCATCGTGATTCGCTTTGCCGATGGCGAGCATCCTGCACAGTTAATCTGAACCTTGCTTTCTTTGAGCGCATAGAACTTGCGCGGTTAATTTTTTTCACCGTCGCTTGCTACATCAAATTTTTTCTTACTTTCACGCGTTCATCAACAATATAACGACCTTAATCACACCTAACGAAAGCTTATGGACTACCGATTTTCCAAATGGGATGAGCGACATGCGAGACGGCAAGCTTCGCTTGAAAAAATGCTCAAAGTGTTTAACCAACTTTTGATTTACACCAACGGGGATGCCAATCGCGCCTTGCAGTGGCTCACAGAAATGGACAGACAATACGGCTTGGGTGATGACGAGATTGGCATTGGCGACTTCATTGAGTATCTCAAACGTGAAGGCTACCTTGAAGAGCCCTCCCGCGATGGAACATTCAACATCACGAGCAAGACCACGAAGCGCATTCGTGAAGAATCGCTCAACGAAATTTTCTCATCGCTTCGCAAGCAACCGCAGTTTGGCAATCATAAAATTCCGCAGTTGGGCTCATCAGAGGAACGCACACCTGAAACTCGCAACTGGAAATTTGGCGACTCGCTTCAGAATCTCGACCTGACGCAAACGCTTCAAAACGCGCTCAAACACAGCAACCTTGACGAGATTCGCTTCATTGAAGATGACTTCCGGGTCTATGAAACCGAGCATCAAACCACTTGCGCCACTGTTTTGATGATTGACATCTCACACTCTATGATTCTCTACGGCGAAGACCGCATCACGCCTGCAAAGAAAGTGGCCATGGCGCTCTCGGAGCTTATCTTAACACGTTACCCAAAAGATAGCCTCGATATTCTGCTCTTCGGCGATGAAGCCTGGCAAGTAGAGGTTAAAGACTTACCCTTCATCAGCGTCGGCCCATATCACACCAACACCAAAGCAGGACTTGCACTTGCCCGCCAAATTCTGAAGCGAAAGAAAAATCAGAACAAACAAATCTTTATGATTACCGATGGCAAACCTTCTGCCATCAACGAAGGCACGAAGATTTACAAAAACTCCTTCGGGTTAGATAGAAAAATCGTCAACAAAACGCTCGATGAAGCCGTCATGTGCCGCAAGGATAAAATTACCATCACGACTTTTATGGTAACCAGTGACCCTTATTTACAAGGTTTTGTTAATGAACTTACAAAGGCCAATCGCGGGCGTGCTTATTTCAGTGGGTTGAACAATTTGGGTGAGTATATGCTCGTCGATTACATCCGAAACCGTCGAAAGAAATTGCGATAAGGGCAGTTCAGATGATTACTGTCGAAGAACTGCTCAAGCACATGGGCTTGTTGGCATGGCGACTGCAGGTAGGGCGTTCTTCCCGAGTTTCTCGAGTTCGCCTTGCTGAAGCCCGACCTTGTTGGGCACTGAAGAGCGTAGCCATCGGGCAACCAGCCAGCGTGAGCTCAAGGGCTCGTATATGCAGCGCCCAACATTCTCACGCTTTGTGCCGATGAGCATCCTCAACCCCTGATTAAGCGCACGGCTGGCAATTGGCAGGCTTAACGCTTTGAACTTTCGCTATCAACACTTAAAGCATATCACGAAAGGCTATGAAAGACATCACCAAAATCAGGACACTTGGCGAGCTCAAGCGTTCGGGTTATCGCACGCGCTCGGTCAAAGATGAAATTCGCGAGAACTTGATTCAAAAAATGAAAAATGGCGAGAACCCTTTTCCGAATATTATCGGCTATGAGCGCACAGTTATTCCGCAACTGCAAAATGCACTCTTATCCAAGCATGACATCATTCTATTGGGGCTACGCGGTCAGGCTAAAACGAAACTTATCCGCCTTATGGTGAATTTGCTCGATGAGTTTATTCCTGTCATTAAAGGTTCGGAAATTAACGATGACCCGTTCAAACCCATTTCAAAATATGCCCGAGAGAAAGTATTGCACGAAGGCGATGAGACTGAAATTGCTTGGCTTCATCGCTCGGAGCGCTACGGCGAAAAACTTGCCACGCCTGATGTAACGATTGCCGACCTCATTGGTGACATTGACCCTATCAAAGCCGCTTCACAAAAACTGACGTATTCGGACGAAAATGTCATTCACTATGGCATTATCCCGCGAACCAATCGTGGCATTTTCGCTATCAACGAACTGCCTGATTTACAGCCGCGCATTCAAGTTGGCTTATTGAACATTATGCAAGAGAAAGACATTCAAATTCGCGGCTTTCAAGTCCGAATTCCGCTGGATATTTTTATCATCTTCTCTGCAAACCCCGAAGATTACACCAATCGCGGGAACATTATCACGCCGCTCAAAGACCGTATTGATTCGCAAATCATCACGCACTATCCCAAGACCATTGAAATTGGTATCAAAATCACAGAGCAAGAGGCTTGGATTAAGCGCCCGTCGGAAGTCGAAGTCAAAGTGCCTTATTATTTCAAAGAAATCATTGAGCACATTGCTTTTGAAGCGCGACGGAGTGAGTATGTTGACCAAAAGTCGGGGGTTTCTGCTCGGCTTACAATTACGGCTATGGAAAATCTGGTCAGCAGTGCCGAGCGCCGAGCCATCATGCACGATGAATCTGAATCTTGTGTGCGCATTTCCGATGTGTATCTTGTCGTGCCCGCCATCACAGGCAAGATTGAACTTGTCTACGAAGGCGAGCAAGAAGGGGCTATTAATGTTGCCAAATTGCTCATTGGCAAAGCCATCAATCAAGTCTTCAAAAAATACTGCCCCGACCCCAACAAAAAAGTTCAAGGGCAAAGCGTCTATGCCACAATTACCAACTGGTTTGCACAAGGCAATCAGGTCGACATTTATGACGACATGAAATTTGAGGAATACTTCAAGGCCTTAGACCGAGTCAAAGGCTTGCGTGAATTTGCAGAGAAGACCTTCCAGACGAAGGATAAACAAGAGCTTGCAACAGCGATGGAATTTGTTTTGGAAGGTTTGCATCAAAATTCCATGATTGGCAAAGATGAACTGGAATCATCACGCATTTATAGTGATATGATTGGCAAGATTATGTCGAGTGTCGGTGGCTCTAAATTTGAGCGATAAGACTCATTGTTCTGGAAGGGGTTTTGAGTGAAGCGGGGCGGTCAGAAGTGTCTATGCCGCCCCCAACTTGATAGGCTGAACGATTTGTTAATAGTTGAACTCGAGGCCAATGTTGAAACTGCGTCCAGGTGCGCGATAGAGTTCCAATTCTTCATATTGCGTGTTCATCAAATTTAAGACCATGCCTGTGGCCGCAAGTCGGTCGTTGAAGAATTGCCAACGGAAGCCTGCGTTCATCACAAAAAAGTTTCCTGGATAATCAATGCCTTCCGAATTTGCCGCAATGCGCACAGCGTTGATTCGGCTCACATATCGACCGCTGTAATTCAAACTCAATCCTGACAAAAATTCAGGCACTTGAAGTCCAGCAATTGCAAGCTTCTTAAAGTTCAATTCCGCACGGAACGAGAAGTTGTGTTCAGGTCGATACGGCAACCAGTTTTTGTATTTTTCAGGATTTTTGTTTCCTCCGAGCACATTATCAGGCACAGAGCCGATTGCTCGCATCCAGTTGTAGTTGACTTGCAGTTTGAGTTGTTCAAACGGTTGCGCGGTGATGGATGTCTCTACGCCACGAATGTCTGCACTTGCCACATTGAAAAATTGGAACACGCTTGAGGAAACATCCAGTGCGCTTGCATTTGGGTTAATGTTGGTTGATTCAATCAGGTTCGAGTAGCGATTGATGTATGCTGCAATATCAATCGTGAAGTAGCGTGAAAAACTTTTATAGAGACCGATTTCGTAGCTGGTGAGCCGCTCGGCATCGAGTGCGGGGTTTGGGTTGCCCAAGAAAAACCCGGCTTGTGTAACGAAGCGCTCGCCGATAGAGGGGGCGCGGAAACTTCTTCCAACCGACGCACGAACTGAAAATTCATCATTCAAGAGATAATTCATCGCAATTTTCGGACTCAATTGCCAGAGCGATTTTGTCACAATATCCTCGGTGCGATATTCTATGCGCCCTTGTTGAACATTGACAAGTTGGTCAATGTAGGTTACCTGGTCCTGATTGACCTTGTGCCAATCCAGTCGAATTCCTGCGGTGACTTTGAGTTTTTCGGTGAGCGCAATTTCATCCTGTGCGAAGAGGCCGATGTTTAGGTCTGATGTGGTGGTATAGATTGTTGAGCGTACGTCATTGATGTTGAACTCTGTGCCAGCGGTGAGTTTGTGCTTGTTGCGCATCCAATAGAGCGCGGTTCGCCCGCCGTAGCGTCGTGCATCGGAATCATTGAAAGTGCTTGGGTCATTGGGGTCGTAAGGTCGGCGAATCACACGCCCGAAGGCATACCTTTGAAAATTTCCCAAATACCTGTCTTGTGCATCAAACTGTTGAAATTCCGGCTTTTCCTTTGGGTAATACTTGATGATGAAAGTGGAGCGGTTAACATAGAGCTTTGTTTCCCAACTTGTCGAGGCGTTCAGCATGTTCATGTAAGTAATGCCCAGCAGTTGGGTTGTGCTAACCTTTTGGTCATCGCCTAAGAAGAACTGTCCTATGATTTGATTGCCGTTTGCATCGAGCAAGGGTTCGCCATTGGCTTTGAACACGGGTCCGGGGGGCGTGCCCAATGCATTCGTGCGATTAGACCATTGATAGGCAATGCCACCTTCTGACCAATTGCCTATGCCTGTCAGTTGCAGATATTGCGTTTCGTTGAGGTTATATCGCAGGGTTAGTTTTATATCGTCTGTGTTGATATGACCGGCTTCTCGATAACCTTCATCACGATTGCGCAGATAGGTGAAGTTGTAGGAAAGGTTGCCTACTTTATTGCCAATCATCAACATACTTGATGAGAACGTCGGTCGGTTGATTCCGGGAAAAGGATTAACACCTGCGGGGGGGTTGTCGTAGAAGCCGCTCAAAACGCGCGCGCTTAGGGTCAGTTCAGAAGGCACTAGGCTAATGGCATTGATGACGCCGCCCATGGCGGCCGAGCCATAGAGCGACGACGAGGCCCCCTTGACCACTTCCAAACGCGAGAGGTTATTGGTCACGACCGTCTGCCAATCCACCGAGCCTGCATCAGCCGAGTTCATCGGGAAGCCATCATAGAGCATCATCACGCGTGTGCTCAGTCCACCACCCGTGAAGCCCTGTGAACCGCGAATTTGCAAGTTTGAAGCGCCTAACCCACCCGAACGCGTTACATCCACGCCGGGCATAGTTTCCAAGACTCGGTCAAGTGAAGGAATTGCCTGTGAGGCAATTTGCGCCGCCGAGACCACGCTGGTTGTCACTGGGAGCTCGACTAAGTTCTGTTCGTAGCGCGTCGCCGAGACCACCACTTCCTCGCCGCTTACTCCTGTTGGCACCAGATGCACATCCAGCGTTACCACTTGACCTGGGCGTATTTCTACCTGACGAAATTTTGGTTTATAGCCTACGGCTGAAATTTTAATTTCATAGACACCTGCGGGGATTGCTTTAATTTCAAATTGCCCGGTCTCGTCAGCACGTGTGCCAATTTTGGTATTGCTAAGCCGCACTGTCGCCCCGGCAATTGCTTCATTTTTCTCTGAATCACGAACACTGCCTTTCAAGCGTCCGACCTTATCATCGTCCGCACGGCTTGCTTGAACACCAAGCAGAAGAAGAAAGGCAAAAATGACACACCGGTTCATCGTAAGGTTCTCCCTAAAAGGTTGAGAAACTGTTACACTTTCTTTCTTGTGAAGGCAATCAAGGGTGGGCGAACCGCAGTTGTGCGATTCGCCCACTCTCGCTATGCCTTACGGCGCAATCGTCACGTTCCACACACCCTGACGATTCGTGTTATCCATTGTCATCTCGTTTTGTTGAGTGACTGGGTGGCGGAATTCAGCAAGCGTGGCCAGGGTTTCAAATCCGCCGGGCACGCTTGTGTTCACTCGGAATCGATAAATTTTCACATTCCGATAAGTTCCCAATGGCAGGTTTCGCGCATATGTTACCGAGTTGCCCGATGTGGGTTTGGGAAGAATGATGAAGATGGCCGGCGGTCCGGGCGGTGCGCCAACACGTTCGCCCATTATTGCGAGGAACTCGGTTCCATTTGCCCATGCTTGTGGCGGACCGACGGGTGCATCGGGCCAGTTAGTTGTGCCTGTTGAAGAGGTCACCGTGCCTGAAAGCGTAGCTGTGCCTGCGCGACCTGATTGCATCAAGGCTTCAGCCACTTTGATTTCCACTTGGTCAGTAATCGTTACGCGCGTGCTATTGCGTAAATCGGCAACCTTTCCAGCCGTCAAAAATTGTTGCGAGGTTTGCCCAGTGTAGAAAGGATTGACATAGGTTGGATAGACCCCGTAGATGTCTTTGGGCAGTGAGGCAACCACTGTTCCATTGGCATCGTGCCCAATTTCAGAAGTAAATGTATAGACGCCATTTCGCAATTCGCTGAACTCAATGCCCGGGGCGTTGCCTAAGCCCGGAATGCCCGAAACAGGTCCAACGCGTGGCTGTAAGGTAGCCGGATTCAGCGGCACAAATGCAATTTTGATTCTGCCAGGGAAGGGCGCACTTGTATCCATCGTGTTCGGCCAGCGCGCCGCATCAGTGATTGGCTGACCATTGTAGGTGAAGGTAATTGTACCTTCAATCACATTTTTCTCTTGCGGACCTGTGTTGTTGTCTGAACAGCCCGCAAAAGACAGTGCAGTTGCACATGCGAGGGCAACAAACATCCCTCTTAAAAGCGACTTGCTCATAGTTATTACTCCTTTCGAAGTGTTTGTAGTTAAAGGGTTATTCTCCCCGGAAAGAACAGATGAAAAAACTCTGGCAATACTTAGTGAATGCGTTGCGGGCACTATTGGCATGGACTCTCGGTTGTGCCGATTTCTGGGACAGATGTTCATTTTTTCGTTTCAGAAATGGCACAGAGAGATGCAGGTAGCGGATTAAATTAACAGCGGTCTATTCTTAGAGGACAGTGGGAGCGGCAATCTATGGTGCACACGCTCTTGATATTGATGCATAAATGCGGATAATCGATTTTCAAGAAACTGTGTTGCACCAGTAAACTTTTGAACCACAGCTCCTTTTTCAATGGCGCACCGAGTTTTGAACACTGTCCGCACTGCCGCCCGTGTGGCCGTTGCCGGCTTCAAAGCACGTGCTGCTTGGAGCGGGGTTGCGGCACAGACTTGAAACAGCTCAATGTCCTCGCGCAAGGTCTTATCCTTCGCTTTCGATTTGGTAGAAGCGACATCTTTCGTAATCGCACTTCCCGCAACCGTTGACATCATCACGAAAATATAGACCTCAACGAGTCTCCAAAATTTCTTGCCTATAGATGGTATGTCGCTCATCAAGACCAGCATTGTTGAGCTGTTTAAGCTTCACTTGCGAAACAGTGTTGCAAAGTGCAACTGCAACAAAGTTACAGTGTGTGGCAAGCGGAAGCAATTTCTTTCTCCCTTGCCAAGCCCATTTTTTCAATTTTTTAAGTGATTATTTTTTCAGCACTTATGAGGAAAATCGTCCGCATCGCTCATCTTTAACCAATTCATCTGCTCGGTAGGCTTCGAGCGTTGCTTTTGCGGAGTTATCCGGGAGAGACGTTAGAGTTCGGCTTGAATGATTTTTCCGAACTCTAACTTTTCAAAAATTTCAATTGCCGCTTTTCGTCGTTCAGGCTCGAAGATGCGAATCTCGTCTAATCCTTTTTCAGGATTATTCGCTTTGAAATAGCCGATAATGCTGTGCGTTTCGTCGCGCACCTGAATGTAATCAGGCACAACGCCCTTCCCTTTAGTTTTGAGAAGATAGACTTTCATAAGGTGTTTTATCTCATGTTGTGATAGACGGCTTGCACATCATCATCTTCTTCCAAGGCTTCGATGAGCTCTTGGACTTCTTTTTCTTGTGCTTCGGAAAGTTCGGTTGTCGTTATCGGTATGTATTGCAAGGCAGACATTTGGACTTCGATTTTTTGTTCTTCCAAATGCTTTTGCATGGTGGCAAAGTCGTTGAACGATGTGTAGACAAGCACGTCGTCTTCTTCGACCACAAAATCTTCGGCGCCGTAGTCAATCAGTTCGAGTTCTAATTCTTCGAGGTTTCTTCCTGCGGGATTGATTTTGAAGACCCCTTTGCGCTCGAACATAAAACTGACCGAGCCGTTTGCACCCAGCGAGCCACCGTGGCGATTGAAGTGCATTCGTAGATTTGCAACTGTTCGCGTGGGGTTATCGGTTGCCGCTTCTATGATTAGTGCAACGCCATGCGGGGCATAGCCTTCGTAGATAAGCTCTTGAAAATCGGCTTCTTCTTTGGATGAGGCTCGCCTGATGGCGTTCTCAATGCGGTCTTTGGGCATATTGACGCTCTTGGCGTTCTGAATCGCTCGACGCAAGCGCGGATTGTTTTCAGGGTCCGGCCCCCCAAGTTTAACCGCAATGGCAATTTCACGACCAATTTTGGTAAACGCTTTGGACATTCTCGCCCAACGCGCAAACATTCTCTCTTTTCGCTTTTCAAAAATGCGTCCCATGTTGTTTGAGCAAATTTTAGGTTGATGATTTTTTCAGAAAGCCTTGTTTGAATGCGTTATCCACTTGCATCGCGCCATAAATCACTGCGAACGCAAAACTGCCTGTCAAATAGGGGATATACGGCACGGCTAAAAATCCGGGAAGTGTGTTGAAGAGCATTCCTGCCCACAAGGCAAGTTCCATCTGCCACTTTAGCCCATAGCGCCAGGCACAAAACAGCCCAATGTTCATGAAGAGCAAGAGGTAAAAGCCAATCACGCCTGCTTTTGCCGACACGGTTCGCACCACAAAGAGCGGATCTTTTTTGATAAGTGCAAACACCTCGTCTCTCAAAATGCGTTCGTATTCATCACCGAGCAACAACACTGTTGGGGAAATTTCTTTTGCCTTGTCGTAAGCAATTTGGTCGCGATAACGAATGCCATAGTCGTTTTCTAAAAATCCAAACCCAATATAGACATTATGCCAAAACGGGTGTGCTTGTGGCGGCGCAACATAGTTCGGTTGCCTTTGGCTCAAATACGCATCGCGTTCAGCAATCCGCGTTTTGAAAAATAACCATACCAACAAAATCCCCACTACGATAAGCGCAAGACTTATCCACTTTTCTTTCATCTGCCATCGCTTTTCAAGAAAAAGTAACACGCCAAATGTCAGCACGAGAGCCGTTGCCGCGTGCGCACGAATCAAATGCGCTAACATTATGACCACTCCAAACAAAAGAAATAACACCCCATGCTTAACACTCATCTTTGAATCAGATTTTGACCATCGAATCAGATACGGAACAAGTGCCACCGTGAGCGATGGCGAAAGAGCGTAAATATCACCCGACAAATACACTGTAACAAACAGCACCACTATCATCGCCGCACCAAAGAACTTCGCAAGGCGCGTTTCAAGAATGCACATCATGCCCACAAATCCAATCACGAAGGCGGGAATAATGATAAGAAAGAAAAATAAATCCCACGCCGTTCCTGCAGAAAGATGAAAGCGCGAGGCAAGTTTTGAGGCAAGGTAATACATACCGACATCATCGGTATAGCCTGCGGTGGGGATGAGACTATCGCCGCGCACAGACACGAGCGCAACGCCCGTGCGTTCAAGTCCCGCCACCGCTTCGGAAAGTTCTTGAAATCGAATCGGCATCAACTTCGTCAAGGGCGGGTTCGCTATTTGGCTTGAATCCAGCGCAATCGTGGAGAGCGTTGAATCAGGCATCATGTGTTTTTCTTGACTTCGGCAACGGCGAGCAGTGAAACGCCAAACGGCAGACTAACATTCGGCAACACCGCACGCTCGCTCTTAAACACACGATAGAGTGCATTGTTCAGAACTTTGTTTGTAGGCTTTGCATCAGAAGCGTTGTGCCGCCCCGTCAACTTTCCAACAGCACGTATGAGCGTAATGATTGGAAACAGCAGGGTATTGAAATACGTGATATATCGCACGCTGTAGCCAGCTTTTTCCAACAAGTTCGTCAAAGATTCTTTCGTGTATCGACGTTTGTGATGGTGAATTTCATCATGCGCACTCCACAAAAATTGAAAAGCGGGGACAGTAATCATCAGATAGCCATTGTCGCTCAAATACGATTTGGCGATTGAAACGACCGTGAAGTCGTCTTCAATATGTTCAATGACATCTAAGAATGAGACCAGTTGGAATTTCTTTCCGTTGAAAGTTTCTTCTCCGAGCAAGCCGTGTTTGACGAAGGTCAAGCCGCGCTCGTGGCAGTAGCGAACGGCGACTTCGGAGTGGTCTAATCCGTGCACCTCGTAATCGTGTTGCAATTTTTCGAGGATAAATCCTGTGCCGCATCCGACGTCCAAAACCGCCGCGCCTTTTGGCACAAAGGTCTTGATAACTTGCACGAGAATTTCGCGCCGGGCTTGAAACCACCAATGGTCAGTTTCGCTTTCGCGCATTTCATCGTAGAGAACTTTCTCCATACTTCACGTTTAGACTTCTGCTTTTTTTCGATTGTTTGAACGCACCATACACCTGTCGTCTGATTCGTAATAGACTCCATAGCATTTCAAGCGAATCACGAATCGGCGAGACGCGAGAATGCGGCGAATTTATCCAAGTTATCCCGACTTCTTCAACCGAATAGCCAAGCATTTTTGCCCACAAAAGCACTTCGACATCAAAGCTAAATCGCGTTGTTTGCAAGCGATTAAAAATCTCTTTTGCCGCCTCACGCCGAAAGGCTTTGAAGCCGCACTGCGTATCGGAAATGCCGTCAATCACAAAGAGTCGCACAAGCAAATTAAACATCTTTCCCATTGACTCGCGATAGAAGGGCTGACGTTCAAGAATGTTCGATGTCTTAACTGCACGCGACCCAATGACGATGTCTTTTCCGGCTTGGAGCGGCAACAGCACTTTTGAAATTTCTGTAAGCGGTGTCGATAAATCTGCGTCCATGAAAAGAATGTAATCGCCTGACGCATGCTCCACGCCTGCTTTCACTGCGGCACCTTTGCCTTGATTTTTATCGAATTCAATGAGTGTTAGCCGATGCGTGCCCTCAAAGGTTTCAAAAGCTTTGACAACTTGACTGGTCTTGTCAGAACTGCCATCATTGACGACTATAACTTCTGTTTGCTCAAAGTGCTTCGGTAAAAAAGATTGGAGTTCTTGAAGCGATGCGCCGATTCGTTTTTCTTCGTTGTATGCAGGGATTACGATTGAAAGAAGCATCGACAGAAACGGCGAGAAAGTTAATTGAGTAAGGCGAGTTCATGCGGAATGAACAAGATATAACAAATCATCCCCGCAGTTGCGCTCACCAGCGGAATGGATAGATTATCATCAATGCTCCAATTTCCGAGTTTGATAGGATAGAGTTCAGCAATCGTTGCCGAAACCGCAATTACAAGTCCGACTGCTGGATTAAGTCTTGGCGTTGCAAACACCACCAGCAAGGCAAAGAGCAAAAATGCAATACTTCCCTCGAGAGTTTTTGCGCCAATTCTCACTTTGCCAATTTTTCTGCCGACCAGTGCCGCTGCCGTATCAGCAAGAATCAAAATCGCAAATGCAGCAATCGCAATCATCTTCGGAAACAGCCACACAACCAACACCGCAGAGAGCGTTACATAGGTGGCACCGTTGAAATTGCGTTGCGTCGTGTCCAATTCATGCGGGCGAAGCAGGGCGCCGAAATATCTGTAATACAAATCAGCAACAGGCCTAACGAACATTTTGAGTAAATCTACAAGCAAGAACCCAAGAGACATCGGTACTAAAATCATCAATGCTATTTCTTTGGTGATGTGAAAGTAAATGACCGGAATCAGAATTGACGCCAGATGAATGGCTTTGCGTGCAAGTTCGTTCTTATAATCAATTTGCTCCCTTGACTCGCTTCGCTCGGCTTGAGAGGCCGATTTTGTCACAATTGCTGTGTCTTGCCGATAGTTTTTCATTCCATCGTTGAAAAGTTGCAATACGATAACCCATCAAGTTACAAACGCAAACTCAATTGCAAAATTTCGATGCATAGCGTTAGTGGACTCTTTAGCTCTTTTCGAGCAGATGTTAGCACACTTTGGAATTTAGACTATATCAAAAAAAGCTGTGCTTGGCTTGATAGAAGTAATTTTTTTGCTATGTTGCGCCTTCAAAATCAGCGTTTTTTATGACTGAGGCCTACATTGTCAGTGCCGCTCGCACACCGATTGGAGGTTTTCAAGGCTCACTTGCCTCACGCCCGACGGTTGAGTTGGGGGCTACCGTAGTGAAAGCGGTGGTCTCTCGTGCTGGGGTCTCTCCCTCTGAAGTTGAAGAATGCATCATGGGCAATGTGCTTTCGGCTGGCGAAGGACAAGCCCCTGCGCGTCAGGCGGCAATTTTTGGCGGACTGCCAGTCTCTACTGCCTGCTTGACTATCAATAAGGTGTGTGGTTCAGGTCTAAAAGCTGTGATGCTTGCGGCGCAAGCTATTATGCTTGGTGATGCGCATCTGGTCGTCGCTGGTGGCATGGAATCTATGACCAATGCGCCCTACCTGCTACCGAAAGCGCGCAGCGGCTATCGTTATGGGCATGGCGAAATTATTGACTCTATGCAATACGACGGGCTTTTTGATGTCTATAATCGTTTCTTAATGGGCAATGCGGCTGAACTTTGTGCTCGTGAGTGCAACATTTCGCGCCAAGAGCAGGATGAATTTGCCATATCCAGTTATGAACGTGCGATTAAGGCACAAAAAGAGGGCTGGTTTAGTGCAGAAATTGTACCTGTTGTTTGGGAGGAGCGCGGTAAGGTCATCTCCGTATGCGAAGATGAAGAGCCTAAAAATTTTCGCCCTGAAAAAATCCCAACCCTGAAGCCCGCCTTTGAACCAGGGGGCACAGTCACTGCGGCCAATGCTTCTAAAATCAATGATGGCGCAGCCGCTGTGCTGGTTGCCTCTGCCGAAGCCCTTAAAGCCAAAGGATTGAAGCCAATGGCTAAAATCTTGGCCATGGCCACAGCCGCTAAGCAACCCGAATACTTTACCACTGCACCCATTGACGCCATCTCAAAGGTGTTGAAAAAGGCTAACCTTACGCTCAACGACATCGACCTCTTCGAAGTCAATGAAGCCTTTGCCGTCGTGGGCTTAGTAGCCGAAAAATCGCTCGGCATTCCACACGAGAAACTAAATGTCCACGGTGGTGCTGTTGCACTGGGGCATCCGATTGGCGCCAGTGGCGCCCGAATTCTGGTTACGCTTCTGCATGCCCTTGAACAGCGAGGCTCAAAGCGAGGACTTGCGGCTATTTGTTTAGGCGGCGGCGAGGCTGTCGCTATGATTGTAGAACGCACTTAACGAAACTATTTGACCAAAAAGATTTTTTGTAGTCCCAAACGGTTTTTCTAATCACTCTTAACCTTAAACTCTTTGGAGGAAAATCAACATGGCTTTGATGATCACAGAGGAGTGCATCAATTGCTCCGCTTGCGAACCAGAGTGCCCAAACACCGCTATCTACGAAGGCGGCAAACCCTGGACGCTTTTCGGAGAAACCTATGAACCACTTGCGGAAAACATTTATTACATTGTTCCTGATAAATGTACCGAGTGTGTCGGTTTCCACGAAGAGCCACAATGCGCCGCAGTCTGTCCTGTCGATTGCTGTGTTCAAGACCCCAACTTCCCAGAAACGAAGGAGGAACTTTTGGCGAAGAAAGAAAGCCTCGAAGCCGATAAGAAGCGCTAATTGCGCTAACCCACATAACGCAAGGCGATTCATTCTTGAATCGCCTTTTTGTTTTTGCATCGCTTGTTGAAATCTTTGCAAGGCAGTCTTGAAAAACGTTCGGTTTCTTTTGCAAGTTTAAGTGAGCGTTTGGGGTCGCTTAAAAGCAACGCTTTCGCTTCCTTATTCAAGCGTTGAATGCCCTCTTTCATCACCTTAATCCTTCGCTTTCTTAGAATAGAGTCGCCCTAAATTCAAACAGGCACCGGCTACGAGAATTTTGTTTGACACCTGCTCACCTATTGCTAATGATTCGGAATAGAGTTGAATTGCCTTCTCATCTTCGCCTTTGTCTTCATACACGGCCGCAAGGTTATGTTTTACTTTCGCAATGCTGTTTAGCAAGTTGAGTTCTTCATACAACCGAAGTGCTTTTTCAAGAGAGCATTGTGCATTTTCATAATCAGTTAATTTTTTGAACAATATCCCTATGTTTTCGAGCACAATTGCGATTTCTCTTTTCAAACCCATTGATTCATATATCGCTAATGCGGCTTGATATTCCTTCAAGGCATTTTCACACTCTTGATTGAATTGATAGATATTGCCGATGTTGATTCGTACGAGGGCTTCGCCGTATCGGTCGCTTATTTCTTGGAACAAGGTTAAGCTTTTGAGAAGGATGTCGATTGCGGTGGCATAATCGGTGAGCTTGATAAAAAGCGCGGCAATATTGTTGAACGTGTAAGCCATTCCCTTTTTTTCACCAATCGTTTCGGCACATTTTAGGCTTTTTTGATAGGCCTGCAGGGCATCATTTATTTCGCCGAGTTCTCCGTGAAAGACTCCAATAAGGTTCAAAGTTCTGGCTTCGCCGTGTATATCGTTTAGCATGGTGAAGAGCGTGAGGGCTTTGCGTGCCGCGTTTATGCCTTCTGCGTAGCGTTCCGTGCGCCAATACACATCAGCAATGATGGTCAAACTTTCTGCTAAGCCTGCTTTTTCACCTTGTTCTTGCGCCAATCGTTCAGCTTCTTTTGCAAGTTCAAGCGCGCGTTCAGGGTTTTGAAAGCGCACTGTTTCGGCTTCTTTATTGAGCCGTTGTATTTCAGAGATGAAATCGGATAGCATCGAGATACTTGAAACATTCAGTCGCTGGAATTACGGGTTCACTTTCTTCAAGCGCATAAAAGAGCGTGATGAACACGAGATTGCCTTTATGTACTGTGTAGAAACTTTGCCAATAGTGATTTTCGTCGGTGTGCTTTTTCAGGAGCGCATGCCAAGTTTTGCCGCCATGCTCGAGGCTTGTGAGCGAGTGGAATTGAAATTTATCGAAATACTCGAAGTAGGATTTCATCATGCCGCCAAAGATGCCCATTTTTTGTTTTAGGCTTCGTTCATAGAGGCGGAGCAAAAGTTCGCCGAAAGCCTGCGTGCCTATGCTATCCAGCGGCATGCTTAGTGCTTGTGCGTCAAAGGAAAGATAGTTGATTCGCTGAATTTTCTTGCCAGAGTGTTCGTGCACGAGCTCGTAGTCAGCCTTGGCACGCTGAAGCAGTTGATATCCTTGAATGGGCGTCATGTTCACGCCTTCACATAATTCGCCTTCTTGCACAGCGGGTCGCTTGCACGCGGCAGTTAAAACGATAACCAAAAGCAGTAGGCGATTCAATTATTTTTCCTCCACACGTAAAAATTTTGAGAAGTGGTTAAACTTTTCGTCGTCAATGCCTTTGATTTGGCGGAGTTCGTCAAGGTCAGAGAATTTTCTGACTTCAGTTCGGTAGCGAATGATGCGCTCGGCAAGTGGTTTAGTCATTTTTGGAATGCGCATGAGATCTTTGACAGAAGCGCGATTGATATCGAGCGTTTCGCCTTCGTTGAGCGGTGCAGATTCGTCGGCAAATGCGGCGAGGATGGCTTCATCGAGCGCTTGCATGGCTTGTTCAGGTGTTGCACCCTTTCCAAACCGAATTGAAACGGAAAGCTGATTCGTTAAGCCTAAATCGCGATGGGTGGCAAAGGCGTAATCGAAGTCGAGCAACGCATAATGCACACCGAAGCCTCCAGTCAGGCGCGAAGGTTCAGTTGAAAAGCCTATACGAAGGCTGAAGGTTGCTACTGGTCGATATTCCAATCCCGATTTGATGTTGATGGGAAATCGTACATCTTTTTCAAGGTCGAGCACGATGAGAAAATTGGAGAGGGCTTTGTAGGAAAGTCCGAGTGCGTAAGTTTGCGCCAATTCTTCGCGCGAAAGTCCGATGCGCGGGGCGTTGAGGTTGTGTGCGGCAAATCCCAGCGTGAGCGATTCGGTGATAAGTCCAAGCACGCCGACATTGATTCCGACCGCGCCTGCACTGCCATAGTTTTTAATGAAGGTATGGTGATAGTTTATCGTCAGTCCGTAGAGCAACTTTTTCTCAAACGCATTGGCGTAAGTCAGTCCGAACATGGTTTCGTGGTAGAGCTCAAAGCCGTAGCGTTTGGCGGCAAGCCCGAATGTGCCATATTCACGTGGCAAGAGTGACGGTTCAACGTAGGTGAGCGTCAGGTAGTCGAGTTCCTTCAAGCCATAAGGGCGCGCATAGAAGAACGAGACTTCGCGAAAGGGAACTAACCTCGTGCCTGCGGGATTGTAAAAGAGCGTCACTGAGGTATTGGCTAATCCTGTGAATGCGCCGCCAAGTGCAATTGCTCGAGCACCGACCTCTAACCTTTCACCCCCCGCAAACGCCGATGCACCAAGTGCCAACACCGAACATAACATCAATATCGATTGTTTCATAAGACGCGTTGAGAGATTGACGAAAAAATCTTATTCTACAAGCAAAGAGAATTTACGAACATTCCTCAATGCCGCATATTGCTCTTGAGCTTGCGCTCATTTTCATTTTGATTCTTGCCAACGGTCTGTTTGCGCTTGCGGAGATTGCAATTGTCTCGTCCAAGAAAACGCGCTTGGAGCAACTTGCGCTTAAAGGTGTTCACGGTGCAAAGGTTGCACTCGATCTTCTTAACTCGCCCGATAAGTTTCTTTCAACAGTGCAAGTTGGCATTACGCTCATTGGTATTTTAGCTGGCGCATTCGGCGGTGCTACGCTCTCACAGCCACTTTCCGAATTTCTCTCTCAAGTTGCTTGGCTCGATAAGCACAGCGAAAGCATCAGTCTTGGCATTGTGGTTTCGGTTATCACCTTTCTTTCGTTGATTGTGGGCGAACTTGCGCCGAAACGCATTGCCCTGAACAGCCCCGAAAAAATTGCCTGCGTTGTTGCTCCGCCCATGAAGTGGTTGTCGAAGGTTTCCAGTCCTATTGTAGCGGTGCTTAGCGGTTCAACGAACTTTTTGATGAAATTGCTTGGTATCAAACCCAACCCTGAAACGCCTGTAACCGAAGAAGACGTGCGCATCATGATTGCGCTTGGCACGAAGTTGGGCGAGTTTGAACCCGTCGAGCAAGACCTCATCAACCGCATCTTCAAGCTCTCTGATAGGCGCGTCAGCGAATTGATGACCCCGAAAAATGAAATTGTTTGGCTTGACATTCACGATTCCGAAAAAGTCATTCGCGAGCTTGTGTTGAACAAGCCCCATGCGGCGTTTCCCGTCGGGGATGGTTCGCTTGATAACATCATCGGCGTGGTGCGCGCCAAAGATATTCTTGTCGCTATGGAAAAAGGCGAACCGCTCAATATTCGCCAGCTTATGAAAAAACCGACCTTTTTCTTGGAATCGCTTTCGGCATTTCGCGTCTTTGAGAAATTGCGCAAAATCAAGCCACAAATGGCCATCATCATCAATGAATATGGTGCAACACAAGGCTTAATCACGCTCAACGATATTCTCAGCGGCATTACTGGCGATATTGACGGCGAAATGCTCGAACCCTACGCCATACAACGCCCCGATGGCTCTTGGCTCATTGAAGGCTTAATGCCCATTCGCGACTTCAAAGAACAGTTCAACTTTGCCGAACTCCCCGATGAAGATTCCGGCTTTGAGACACTTGCAGGCTTTGTGATGCACCAACTTGGCACAGTTCCAAAAGAAGGACAAACTTTCGAGTGGAACAACGTCCGATTTGAAGTTGTCGACATGGACGGCAAGCGTATTGATAAAATTCTCTACACACCTCTCAAAAAGCATTCGCCAAGCCAAAAAGATTGAGCCAAAACACATAGCCACGCCCTTATCGGCACACCCATTCAAGTCAGCATACCGAACCTTTTTAGCATCTCCTGCTCATCTTGATACTCACGCACTTATTTTTATCCGTCAAGGTTGATTTTCTCGTGCTTGTCCTCTTCGTAATGCTCACAAGCACACGCATAGGTTTTGCATTTCCTAAAACTCAACGCCCAATCGCGCTGGTGTGCCTTCGTCAAAATAGTGCTTGACCTTGCGCATTTCGGTAATCAAGTCCACGCGCTCCGCCAGTTCATCCCAAATTTTGTGTCCTGAAATCACAAGTTCGCACGGTCGCTCGTTGGCTTCCCACAAATCAATCAGCGACATCAAGGTCTCTTTTGTGATGAGATTGTAAGCCACAGCGGCAAGCCCTTCGTCTAAAATCAGTAAGTCTAACTTGTTGGATTTAATAAACGCTCTTGCCGCCTGAACGCCACGCTCGGCTTCGGCAAGGTCTTGTGGCTCATTTTTGAATCGGAAGGTGCCGTCAGGCATCATGCGCTCGCACCCTGTTGGCACAAGTTCAATCGGATAGTGAAGTTTCTCTTTAAGCTCGCGCAAAACTTTTCGCTCGGAATAGTGTTCATTCTGCCCGTCGTAACCTTTGTCGAACTGCACAATCGCAACGCGATGACCTGCGCCGAGTGCGCGAATCGCTAACCCTATCACGCTCGTGGTTTTACCTTTGCCGTAGCCGTAGTAGAGATGAAGTTTGTGCATTTACTTAATGAAGACCATTGATTTAGTTTGAGAACATTCAGGTGTCGAGAGCCGATAAAAATAAATGCCCGACGCAAGCGACCATTGCAACGCCGATAGCGTGTAGGTGTGGCGCCCCGCTGATTGCCATTGATTCAATAGCGTCGCCACTTTCTTGCCTTGCGTGTCAAAAAGTTCAAGCGTGATGATGCTCGGCTTTGACAACTCGTAAGTGAAAATTGTTGTTGGATTAAACGGATTCGGATAGTTCTGAAACAGCGTAAAGGCTGATGGCTTCTTACTTGCTTGTGGTGTTGAGAGCGAGGCTTGATGAATCGCAACGACTGCGTCGAGGTCAAACGATGCGGCAAAGGCACCGCCGTCATTCACTCTGCCTTCGGCATCGGTGATGCGCACAAAATATGCCGTGTCTAATCCCACAACGGCAAGGTCAAAGGAATCGCCGCCGCTTCTGCCTTGACTTGGCGAGCCGTGCAAGAGCGGACTTACTGCGCCATTCGTTGGCGTAACGCCTGCCAATCCGCGGTAGCGCAAGGGCGAATTGATAGGAAGCGAATCAATCACTTGAAATGGAAATTCAAAATACGTGATGCCGTCTTTGCTTACGCTCACGATGCCTGTTTCCGCAAATACGCGCGTCGTATCGCACCCCAAGTAAAATGGATTCTCGAACACAGTGAAATCAACGCCCGGAAGATTCACAATCGGTCGGCGAAAGTAGAGCGTAATTGAGCCGCCACTGCCGAGCGAGAGTAACTGTGTCGGCGAAAATGCTGGCGCGCACGGTCGTGCCGTTGAATCTGGCGCACCTAACACACATTGCGGAAAGTTCGGATTGTCAGGTCCGAACCCCACATTGAAGTTCGGTCCGAAACTGACGCTCACAACGCTATCGGGAAATTGCGCCTTCGCACCACACACGCACAAGAAAAGCGCGAGGCAGAGTGCCGCCCCGCGCTGAACCCATTGCTTCATCATTTGACCAACATCATTTTCTTTGTTGAGACAAAATTCCCTGCTTGCAAGCGGTAGAAATAAATTCCACTGGAAAGCGTATTTGCATTAAACGCAATGTTGTATGCTCCCGCTTCTTGCCGTTCATTCACCAGCGTTGCGACTTCTCTTCCAAGCACATCATAGACTTTGAGCGAGACTGTGCTTGCCACAGGCAATTCGTAACGAATCGTCGTCGTGGGGTTGAAGGGGTTCGGATAGTTTTGCTCGAGCGCAAATTGCTTCGGCACGCCTGCGTCAACTTCAATCACATTCGAGTATTCAAACTGCCCATCAAAGTCGATTTGCTTTAAGCGGTATTGCACAACGCCCGATGCGGTGCGGTCAATGAACGAGTAAGATTGTGCTTCGGTTGTGGTGCCGTTGCCTCTCACGAAGCCCAAGACTTGCCATTCACTCGCCCCTCGATTCTCGCTTCTTCTTTGCACCTCAAAGCCTGAATTGTTTCGTTCTGACGCGGTTTTCCACGAGAGCAACACGCCTTCATTGGTCTTGCGCCCCACAAACTCGACAAGTTCCACAGGTAGCACAGCGGCATCAACGGTCACAGCCACAATTCCAGTGTAAGGCTCGCCGGGTGTGAGATTGAATTGCGTGAGGCTATCGAGCGTGAGCGCATTGTAGAGCGTGATTCTGCCGTTTCGTCCCACAATGAGCGTATCGCCAATAAGTGCCAAACTTCCGCCTGCGATAAACGGCGTTGGAATTGTGTCAAATGTATTCGCATTGTATCGAATCAATCGATTGCTCACAAAGCCGCCGCTCAAAATGCCAATGTTCTGCGAGTTGAACACCACGCTCGATGGCGAGCCGCCCACATTGATGGTTGCCACCACAGTGTTCGTTGAAGGGTTAATCACCGAGATTTTTCCAAACACCGGGGGCGTGCCAAAGCCGTAATTGCCCGTGCAGACGACGTGCAACAGCCCGTTGCGGTCTCTCACCACATCTTGCGGATTGAGTTGAACTTGAATGCGCCCCACGAGGCTATCGTTTGCGCCATTGTTGTAGAATCGCCACACGGTTACGGTGCTGTCGTAATCAAAGGTTGAGGGATTGTAGGCATTGGCGATGTAGACCGTTGAAGTGCTGGGTGTCGCTAATGGCGTAACCACTTCCATGCCTTCTGGTCCGTGCCGTCCGATGCTGATTTTGCGCACAAATTGAATCGTGTCTTGATTCGGATTGAAGGTCGGCGCGTTCATGCGGTAAAGCGAAATCGAACTGTCGAGCAAGTTTGAAACCACGCCGAAGGTTTCGTTTGTCTGCGTGAAAAAAGTTGCGATTGAAAAGGGATTCAAGTTGTTGGCAATCGGTTCGGTTTTAATCGGTGCCGCGCCCACAACGAAATTTGCCAATCGCCCATGCTGAATCGACGCATTCGTGCCATTCGGAAACTGCCCTGAATTGACGATGTAGAGCCGATTGTTGAACGCTAAAATTTCATTGGAGACTGGACCAATCGGCGCAAGGCTATCGACCACCGTCCCCGTTGAAAGATTGATGTAAGTCAAGGCTTGATTGCTGAAACCGCGAATGGCGAAGAGCACTTTTTGCGGTTGTGCGTTCATGTGTGCGCTGCCGAAAAGGCAAATCGCAACGAGAAGCAGAAGGATCTTTTTCATTTTTTTCTCCTGTTTTGAGTTATAGAATTACCGAACAAAGACGGCTTTGCTCGGGATTAAACCAGTTTGAAAACTGCGCTTAAACTGTCCGTTGAAATCAAAGACCTTCATTTCGCCGCTCACGACATAGTTCTTTGCATCGGCGCAATAGAGTTCCCGCCGCGTCGTGTCAATGCTGATTCCATAAAGGAGTTGGAAGGTTGATGGCGCAATCAGGTTTTCGTTCAGCGTTCTGTCGTTTTTGATGTCGAGCAGTTTCACGCTGTTGTTTGATACAACAAAAGCAAGGCTATCGTGAATGGCGATTCGGCTTGCGTCGAAGTCGTAGATTTTTTTGAGCGTATCGCGCTCGGAATCAATCACCAACAGCCGCATTGGAACCGTTGAGTAATTTCCGTTTGAAATCACATACACATTGCCGTAGCGGTCGGCGGCAACTGCGGTTGGATTGATGCGAAGCGTGAGGCGTTTGATTTCCGCAAGCGAGTTCAGGTCAATGATGGAAACGGTGCTGTCGTAGTTTGGGAAATTGAGTCCGCCTGAATTTGCCACATAGAGTTTGCCGTTTTGAATCGCAACGCCTTCGGGATAGGAGCCAACTTGAAGGTTTCGCGTTACCATCAGCGAAGCCGTATCAATCACGGCGACGGTGCCATCGAAGCAACTCACAAACGCGCTCCGTCCGTAGAAGGCGATGTGGCGAGGCTGCCGGGGTTGTGTGCCGTTGAAGAGTAAGACTGTTCCAAGCGAATTGAACGTGCGTGCATCTAAGACTTCAACCGTGCTACTGACATTGACGACGATGTAAATTTTTCCGCCATATTGCGCGATGTCGTTGCCCGTATCGCCAAGCCGTCTGCCCACTTGCCGCTCGAAGAAGTCGGTAAATGCACGATTGGAATCAATTTCGTAATAGGTCAGCGTTGCGTTGTTGCGTTGGAACAAACCTTCGTTCAGCACCAGCGCAAGGCGTGAAATGGGTGCAGGCGTGAAATCACTTGGCGACTCTGTCGGCGCATCAACACACGCCGAAACGAAGATTAAACTGCCTAACAAGAATTTTAACAAGTCCTTCATATCGCCCTCCGTGTTAAGTTGACCGAAAGCCGATAGTTCCGTGCAGGCATTGGGAAAAATTGAATGACCTCGTAACGCGCCTCAAAGAGATTGCTGACTTCGGCTTTGACTTTCACGGAAAAATCTCCCAATGGAACTCCAACCGAAACATTCACGTCATGGAGCCAAAACGCCGCAAGCACATTGCTTGCCGTGTTTTCAGGAAGTGCGAAGCGAAAGCCTGTGTAGGTCAGCGCATAGCCGATTGCCCAAATTCCTTTTTCCAGATTGATGATTGCCGAGCCGAGTTCTTTTGGCGTGTAAGGGATTTGCTGTCGTGGCGTGAGCGATGCGGGCGAGATGTCCAATACATTTTGGCGCGTGTAGTTTGCCGTAAAGGCAAGCATTGCCGTTGCTAATTGAACCTGCAATTCGGCATGAACGTCAATTCCGAGTATTTCGACTGCGCCAAGGTTTCGCATCGACCAATTAAACGCATCGCGCGGCACAGCCAGAATTTTATCGGTTACATCAAACCGAAATCCATCAAGGCGAAGCGCAACATATCGCCACCGAGAGGACGAGAATTTTTCGTAGCCAATTCCCACATTCCATTGGCGTGCGTATTCCGGGCGCAAGGCAGTGTTGCCAACGCGCGTGTAGTAAAGGTCGTTGAACGTGGGCAGTCGGAACGTGTTGCGAAACGAGGCACGAAGCCGAAATCCCTCGTCAGACAAGGGTTTATAGCCGATGGCAATCGTTGGCGTTATGGCTCTTCGGTTTGGCGCAGGCGTTCCGAAGGCAGTGGTTTCGCTGGCGTGTGTTGCCGCCAAATTGCTTTCAAGCGAGATGTGTTCGGTGCGATAGGTCAAGGCGAAAACGGAAATCGAAGTCCATCGCTTCGGTTGAGCGGCATTGTAGAGCGATGCGTTGAGCGTGTTGAGTGCAAGGTCGGAAGCAAGGCTTATCGTTGCAGTTTCGGTGAGTGAATACGCAAGGCTTGTGGTCGCATAAAACTCTCGCTGAACATAACGGTCGTCAATGCTTGGGTTGCGTTCATCGAGCGAAGGGTCAGTAAAACACAAGAAGTTGTAAGCAAATTTGCCGCCGATGTTGAGTTTAAGTTTTTCGTTTATGCTTGTGAAAACTCTTGTTTGAGCGAAGGCATCTTGCACATAAAGGCGTTGGCGCGAGACTTCGATAAGGTCAGGATTCGGACGAATGGCAACGGCATTCGGCAAGCCACGCTCGGAATCGTAGAGGTAAGTTTTTATCCACAGGGTTGAACGGCTTGTCAGGCTCAGCGCAAGGTCGGTTTCCAATCGCAAAGTTGTAATGTCGGTGTTGCGCCGCCGTAGGTTTAGTGTTTCGCGTCCGTTTTGCAAGCGGTAATCATACTCGCCGTTCGCTGAAATGCGCTCGACATCAACGCCGATTGACGCACACTCGGAAAGTTTTGAGAAGAGCGATGCCGATTGATTGAACTGACCAAACGAGCCAATTTGTGAGCCTACGTGCCACTCGTAGCGGCGCGTTGATTGATGAAACGACTCAATTTTTGAGACAAGATTCAAGACCGATGCCGATGTGTAGGCACGTGCAGGCGCAAGCGAGTTCGGCACGTTTCCGCTTGTAAGCTCAACTTGCTCGAGATTCTGAATTGAGAATCTGCCCAAATCCACTTGCCCTGTTTGAGCGTCAGAGATTTTGATGCCGTCGAGTTGCACGCTGGTGTGTTCTGCGCCGAGACTGCGCACAGAGATAGTTTTCAAGCCGCCAATGCCGCCGTAATCTTTGAGCATTACGCTGGGCAGTTGCCTCACGGCATCAGCAACCGTGAGCGCGTTGAGTTTTTCGAGTTCGACTTTGGAGAGCGTTTCGTAGGTGTAGGGCGCGGTTGAAGGCGTTATTAAGCGCGTGTCTTCGACGCGAATTTCTTCGGCGCGAACCGTCTTGGTCGAGTCTTTGGATTGCGCGCACAGCCGCACTGAATAAAGAAGCCAAACAAGTGCGGAGAGAATCAGCGCACCCTCTTTGATGATGTTGGAAGCGAAGTCCACAATCGCGAAAGGTTGCAAGACGATGACCCCGTCGTCCTATGTTGCACAATGCTTTCGGCAGGTCTCCTGACTTATCACGCGTGCTGGCTTCAACCTTCCCAACGTGTTCGGGCGAACGTGTCAGTGGTTGAAGCCGCTTGGTTGTGAATTACAGTTGCGGGCACAGTTCAGGATTTTCACCTGATTCCCTATTCTCCTTGCTTTACGCAAGGCACCGAAAGCCATAAAGTCAAGGCGAAGTTACGCTATTTTTTCTTTTCAGGAAAGCGTCCGTAATGCACGTCGTAAAGGAAGTTGATAACACCGGGAAAGTAGTGCGCTTGGTCGTCCCACATTGCCATGTGGCTTCCGTTTGGGCAGTGAAGGTATCGTCCGTTCTGAACGGTTTTACTTATTTCTTCCATTGCTTTCGGGTCCATCGTGTCGTGTTCTGCGCCGATGGCGAGCGTTGGCACTGTGATGTTTTTTAAGTCAGCTTTTCTCTCCCATTTCAGCAACCTTCCGCCCACTTTGAACTCGCTGGGTCCTTGCATCAGCACGTAGATGTGTTCGTTGAGGTGCTTGAAGCTGCGCGCAACAGGTTCGGGATATTCCGCCAATCGAAGCACGTGCTTGGCGTAGTATTCCTTTTCAACGAGTTGTGTGTAAGTTGGATTTTTGAAATCGCCTTTTTCTTCAAACTTGGTGAGCGAATCAATGAGCGATGGACGCATTTTACTGCGCAGCACGCCGTTGTATTTCTCGTAGTCGGGAATGCTTGCCATCATGTTGGAGATAATCAAGCCTTTCAAATGTTGTTGGTATTTGAGCGCGTATTCCATAGCTAAAATGCCGCCCCACGAATGCCCAAGCAGGTAGAAGTTTTCTTTGTTCAAGCCTAAGGCTTGTCGGACTTGCTCGACTTCTTCGACGAAGCGTTCTGTCACCCAAAGGTTGTCATCGTTAGGTTGGTCAGAGTAATAGGAGCCGAGTTGGTCGTAGAGATAAATTTCAATGTTTGAATCTTTTGAAAGGCTTTCGAAGCACTCGAAGTATTCGTGCGTCATGGCAGGTCCGCCGTGCAGAAGCAGGAGTTTGATATCACCTTGCCCAACTTTTTTTGTCCAGACTTTGTATTTGCCGTCGATGGAAATCATTTTCACGCCGCCCGTTTGAAGTGTTGATGTGTCGAAGAGTGCGGGTGTGAATTGCGTTGGTTTTGCAGGTGGCTGTGGCTTGTTAGGAGCGCACGCGGCAAGCAATGCAAGAAGAATAATTGCGGTTGTGTGTTGAAGAAAGATGTTGTGCATGGTCGTTGACAGAGATTGTTTTTGTTCAGGAATCATAACGCTTTTTTTCTTTCCAAAAAAAAGTTGTAATTATTGCGCAAGGCGACGTAATCGCCTGTTTTCATCTATCAACAACAAACAACAACATAAACCGCTATGAAAAGCATCTTGCGACTTTTCATGTTGGGCGCGTGTTTCTTGGCATTGCGTCCTGCTTACCTTTTATCCCAAGAAATCACCATTTCAGGTACAGTTCTCGATGCGGCAACGAATGAGCCTTTGGCAGGCGCGATTGTGCAGGTCAAAGAAATTCGCAGTGCGGGTGCCGTGACAAATGTCAACGGAAAGTTCCGACTGCTCCTGAAAGCCGAGAAGGCAACGCTCATCGTCAAACTTGTGGGCTACAAGCCGCGCACGGTTTCGGTCGAGGGCACAAAAGAGGACTTGGTGATTCAACTTACTCCAGACTTGCTGAAAGCTGAAGAAGTGCTGGTTACGGGCGTGGCAACCGGCGTAAAACGAGAAAATTCTCCCAATGCGATTGGGACGCTTTCGGCACAAGAACTTTTACCTGCACCAACGCAAACAACCGAGCAAGCATTAGCGGGTAAAGTGCCGGGGCTTTCTATTAGTCAGAACACAGGCGCGCCGGGCGGCGGCATTAGTCTGAACTTGCGCGGCGTCTCGACGCTTGTTGGCAATTCGCAACCGCTCATTTTCGTTGATGGTGTCATCATCAGTAACGACCAAATTCAAGGCGGATTAGATGCGCTTACAGCGGCAACAGGTGTTGGAAGTCCACGCCCACAAGGGCAACCCACTAATCGCCTCGCTGACCTCAATCCAAACGACATTGCCGATATTCAAATCCTGAAAGGACCAAGTGCGGCGGCTGTCTATGGCGCAAAAGCGGCGGCTGGCGTGATTCTCATTACCACAAAACAAGGCACGCTCGCTGAAAAAACTTCTATCGAGGTCAATCAACAGTTCGGCTTCAACCAACTGCTTCGCAAACAAGGCACGCGCAACTGGCAAGCCGATACCAATGGCTTTTTCTCGGCATTTCGTAGACCCGCTCCTGCTTCGTTTAGTGTTCCATACATTGACTATGAGAAAGAGCTCTACGGGAATTTGGGCTTCATCAATGAAACGAATGTGAGCGTGCGTGGCGGCAATGCAACTACGCTTTTTTATTTCAGCGGCAGTGCCAGAAATGAAACCGGCATCGTTGCCAATACTGGCTATCGTCGCTATGCGGCGCGCTTGAACATTTCACATCGCCTTACTAACGACATTACCATTGATGGCTCGATTGGCTATGTTAACAGTGCTTCACAGCGCAGTGCCACAGGAAACTCTAATAATAATGTGAGCATTGGCTATGCGGCGGCGTTCATGCCTAGCTGGATTGACTATCGCCCGAGACCTGATGGTACTTATCCTGACCCGAATAACATTGGCTCAAACCCCTTTGAAATCATTGACAAGGTTAGAAACGATGAATTCATTGACCGTGTCATCGCATCTGGAAAGCTGGATTGGGATTTAATTCGGCACGGTTCACACAATCTCAAATTTATCGCTACTGGTGGTGTCGATTTCTTTACGCAAGTCAATCAAGTCTACTCGCCAATTAACACGATTCACGAACGCATTTCTGGCTTGCCTGGTCGGAGCATCAGAACAAATACACCGAGCCAATTTTCAAACCTCTACACCAGTTTGGTGTATCGATTCCAAGAGGGTGGTCTTTCCTTGACGACCTCTGCGGGCGTGCAGTTTGAGAACCGCAATTCGAATAGCGTCTTGGTTCTTGCACGCGGCTTAGCGGCAGAATCCGACAACGTCAACCAAGCCGCTTCGATTCAGCAACTCCAAACGGTTCAGAAACAATACGACCAAGGCATTTACTTCCAAGAAGATGTTGACATTTCAGGCATCTTCTTCTTGACGGCGGGACTTCGTATGGATAGAAGTAGTGCGAATGGAGATGTGGATAAATTCTATTTCTTCCCGAAAGGCGGCGCGTCGGTGTTGCTTTCGAAACTTAGTTTTTGGGACGGCATTCGCTCCACTGTTGAATTCGCAAAACTGCGTTTTTCTGCGGGACAAGCCGGCACGTTTGCCCCTGCGTTTGCTAAGTTTACAACATACAGCAATAATAATATCGGCGGTAACGCAGGCTTTGTTAATCCTACGCGTATCGGCAACCCGAACATTGAGCCCGAGCGAGTTACTGAAATTGAGTTTGGAACTGATCTTGGCTTTGCAGGCGGTCTAGCATCACTTGAGTTTAGTTACTTTACGCGCAACATTTCAAACTTAATTGTTGAATCACGACTTGCACCTTCTTCTGGCTCGACTTTGCAATTTAGGAACGGTGGTGAAATGTCGACCAATGGCATTGAAGTTGCCTTGAATTTGAACCCAATTCGTTCTACCACATTTGCTTGGAACTCTCGCCTGGTCTTCACGCGCACCAGAGCGGAAATCACCAAACTGACTGTTCCGGCATTCCAAACGGGTGGATTCGGCGTTGCGCTTGGTGCCTACACGATTCGGGAAGGGTATTCTCCGACGTCCATCGTTGGCTCGCAAAGTTTCGGACCAAATCCCAAAGCCCCCATTCCTAATGCCGCACCCGGACAGTTCAACGGGTTGATTATCGGCGATGAACTACCCGACTTTATTTTGGGATTTGCCAATACGCTCTCGTTCAAAGGTTTTGACCTTTATTTCTTGTGGGAGTGGAAACAAGGCGGCGATGTGATTAACCTGACGCGTTTCCTTACCGACTTGGGCGGCACATCTGCTGACTGGGGAAGCGAAGCTTACCGCGAGCGCACCGCACGCCGCACAGGTAACAGCCCCTCGAATCCGGGCGTGCGCGAAACCCCTTGGGTTGAAGACGGCACGTTCGTTAAACTGCGCGAACTCACCTTGAGCTATACCTTCAATCGTGAACAAACGGATAAACTTTTTGGCGGACTTTTCACGAGCTTGAGAATTAGTCTTACAGGACGCAATCTCCTGCTCTTTACAAATTACAGCGGTTACGACCCTGAAGTGAGTAACTTTGGTAGCATTGCTATCGGTCGATCAATTGATGTTACACCGTTTCCTTCGGCACGCAGTTATTATTTCACTTTGAGATTTGGCTTGTAAAACCAAAACCAAACTCTAAACAAGGAGAACTTCACTTATGAGAACTCATTCTCTTCATTTCAGGCTTAAAAGATTGAGTGCAAGTCTTTTGCTTTCTTCACTCGCCCTACTGTTTTATGGTTGCCCTGACCGTAACTTCCCAGACCCGAACTCGGCGGCATTGGAAGATGCTAGTGTTCAAAGTTTGGTAACAGGCACAGAAGCCTCAATGCGCAATGCATTGAGTTTTTACATCTACGGTACGTCGCTCATCGGGCGTGAGGCTTACTACCTTGGCGGCGACGACCCGCGCTACATGGGCGAGTATGTTGGCGGACAATTGGACCCGGGCGGTCCGTTTGTCAACAACACTTGGAATGCGCGCTACAATGTCATTGCAAATGCACGTATTCTTTTGGAACGCGCCGCTGTCCTTGAACCTGCTGCTCGTGCTGGGCTTGAAGGCTTCGCAAAAACTATCATCGCATACCAACTGCTCCTGAACCTAAACCTCACGAACGAAAACGGCATCAAAATTGGCTACTCGCCCAACCCTGCCGCTTTTCCGTTTGTGAGCAAAGCGGAAGGGTTTGCTGAAATCAACCGCTTGCTTGATGAAGCCTACGCATCGCTTACTAGCGAAGGCGCAGCCTTTGACTTTACTTTATCGAGCGGCTTTGCAGGTTTTAACACACCAGCCACCTTTGCGCGCTTCAATCGCGCCTTGCGTGCGCGCGTTGCTGCCTATCAAGGCGACTACAACACTTGCCTCACTGCACTTAGTAATTCCTTCTTGACCGAAAGTAGCACGCCTGAAGCCATGAACATTGGTGTCTATCACGTTTACTCTCCCGCCCCTGGTGATTTCCTCAACCCCGTTTTTGAGCCGCCAGATGTTGCTGTTCGCTTCTTTGCGCAACGCGATTTTGTTTCTCAAAATCAAGACACTGCAACGGATAGGCGATTATCCAAAGTCTTTCGCCGCGACCCTGCCGTACGCAACTACAACGTGAGTTCAAACTATGCCGTCAATGTGTATAAATCCAATACTGCGCCTATTCCTATTATTCGCAACGAGGAACTCTTGCTACTCCGCGCCGAAGCTCGCATCAAGACGGGCGATTTTGCAGGCGCATTAGCCGACCTCAACCGCGTGCGACGAGCCGCTGGCGTTGCGGAATACACCTCCATCGCTGATGAAGCGGACGGCATCAATAAGGTGCTCTATGAACGCCGCTACTCGCTCTTCTGCGAAGGGCATCGTTGGATTGATATGCGCCGATTCAACCGCTTGAACGAACTGCCACTTGAACGCCCTGGTGATCAAGTTGTCGTAAATTTCCCGAGGCCACTTTCGGAGATTCCGTAATCATTTTCTGAACACACAAAGGGCGGAAGTTTTTCCGCCCTTTTCTTTTTTATGTTGCTTTCGCTTCACGCCCATGCACTCTTCAAAAATTGCTCCTTGAATTTTTTGAGCGATTCATCGCTTGAAAGAAAGGTGATACCAAGTTCTGCTTGTGCTTTCAAAGTAATCAAGCCTGATTGCAACGGACGCACAGCCAGTTGGTTGAGTTCAGCCGTCTTGATGGGGTGAATGAGCGATTTATCGAAGCCAAAGACGTCGGCTAACTTTCGCGCAAATTCATACCGCGAGAGAATGTCGGAGCCGGCCATGTGATACAAGCCGCGTTTGTTTTGGCGCACGAGTTCATAGATGCCTCGCGCAAGGTCATCGGCGAGCGTTGTATTTCCAAACTGGTCGCAAACGATATTGACTCGATGGCCTTTTTGGAGTTCTTGTACGAGCCAGATTGCGAAATTCTTTTTCACCTTTGGCGCAACGCCATAGACCACCATTGTGCGTACGATTGCCCAGTTTTCGCCCGAGGCGCGAACGGCGTTTTCAGAAGCGAGCTTTTCTTTGCCGTAGTAAGAAAGCGGATTGGGCACTGCGGTCTCGTCATATGGACCGGCTTTACCATCAAAGACATAATCGGTGGAGATATGAATCACGCGTGCGCCGACTAACCGCGAAGCCATAACTAGGTTTTCAACTGCCGTTACATTAGCTTTCCACGAGAGTTCTTTTTCGCGCTCACAGCCATCGACATCAGTGTAGGCCGCCGCATTGATGATTACTTCTGGCGCAAAGTGCCACACCAGTTCCTTAACCGCAGCAAGGTTCGTTGCATCAAGTTGAACATAGCCAAAACTGGCGGCTTTATTATAGGCTTCGCTCTGACGAGCCGAGATTAGTAAGTCAAAACTACGGTCCTGCGAAAAAATTTCGGTGAGTTTTTGCCCAACGAGCCCATTCGCTCCCACGATGAGCACTCGTCTATACATTATTTCTGGTTGGTTAATGCTTTTTAAAATAACTACACATTGGCTTTCAGTGGTTTTGGTTCAGCTGCTTCTACCCATGCGGCAAGCGTGATATCACCTGTAACATTCACCACGGTTCGGCTCATATCCAAGATTCTATCCACGCCTAAAATAATGCCAATACCTTCGGCTGGTATGCCAATTGTTTGTAGCACAATCACCACGAGCGGTAGCGAACCGCCTGGCACGCCAGCTGTTCCAACGCCCGCTAAAATCGAGAGCAATACAACTGAAACCTGCTGCCCCAGCGAAAGGTCTATGCCGTAGAACTGTGCCAAAAAGAGCACCGTGATGCCTTCGTAGAGCGCTGTTCCGTTTTGATTTGCCATTGAACCCACTGTCAAGACAAAGTTGGCAATATCGGGATTGATTTTCAGTTGCTCTGTCGTTATCCGAATCGATGTCGGCAGTGTTGCATTTGAAGAACTGGTTGAAAACGCTGTCAACATCACTTCCCAAATGCTCTTGAAAAATTCAATTGGGCTACGCTTAACGAAAAATTGCAGAATCAACCCATAAGTGATGAACTGGTGAATAGCCAGTGCCAGCATCACTACAAACATATACATACCCAGCGTTGCTATCAGTTGGAAGCCCAGTTGAGAAGCGGTCGCAAAAATCAGTGCGGCCACGCCAAAGGGCGCAAGCCGCATCGCAAAATCAATAATTTTCATCACCACATCATACACGCCTTGAAAGACTTTTGTGAGGGGCTCAACCCGCGCCTTTTCGCACTGTGCGATTGCTATTCCGAAAATAAGCGCAAAGAACATTATCGCTAAAAGTCCACCACCTTGATAACTGGAATCAAAGGCGAAAGTGGCTTCAAGAAACGGATTGCGTGGAATGAAATCCAAAAGTGTTTGAACTGCCGATTTCGTTTGTTGTGCGTGGGCAAGCACTGTACCAACAGCCGGATTGCTCTGTAAGGTCGCCATCAACATGTGTCGATTGTGTTCTGAAATTCCTTCGCCCGGCTTGAAGAGGTTCACTAAACAGACCCCCATCACGACACCTAAGCTGGTGATGACCAGCGTAAAGAGCAAGGTTTTCAAGCCGACCCGTCCGATTCGCCCTATGTCCCCTAAGTCCGACACCCCGAGCACAATCGCCGCAAAAATCAGTGGAATAATGACCATGAAGATTAAGCGCAAAAAAACTTGCCCAACCGGATACGCCACATTTGATGCTAACCATTTAACCCCTTCGCTTTGAGGCGCCAACGCATTGACCACAAGCCCCATCACAAGCCCAATTAACAAGCCTATGAAGATTTGCAAGTGCAACGGTATTTTTTTCATCTGCGCTTTAAGTTTTCTTGTTGAGCATGATGATCGGCGCTTTTTTGATAATCATAGAGTGGTCACGGGTTTCTGCAAGCAAGCTCGAGAGCCGTTTCTTCAACACAGGGTGAAAGAGATCTTCCAGTTCAAGCATTGGGAGAAGCACAAACTTCCGATTTGGAATTTCAGCATGCGGAATTGTCAGGTCATCTTCTTGAATCAGGTAATCGTTGTAGAACAAGATGTCCAGGTCAATGGTTCGCGGAGACCATTGAGCGTAGTGTTCTGGTCGACCAAGTCTTCGTTCAATTTGTTTTAGAGCGTGGAGCAAATTTTGTGGTGATAGCCCAGTTGCGATTTTGCAAACAGCGTTCAAGAAATGATTCTGTTTGGAGCCATCAATTGGCGGCGATTCATATAGGCTTGAAACCGACAGGATGCTCGTGTGAGGCAGTTCAGACAGTTGTCTGATGGCACAAGAGATCATTTCAGTCCGCCTGCCGAGATTTGAGCCAAGACCAATAAATGCGTTGTTCATCGCTCGACAAGGTAATCAGCTTCGGCGTAGTCGCACACTCCGCCTACTGGTGGATTGCGTTTGCGCACACGGATTCTGACCGACTCCAACATCTCGAAATCTTGCAACAGCTCATCGGCAATTGTTTTTGCAACCGCTTCGATTAGATAAAACTTTTTGCCTGTCAAGGCTTCCTTGATTTTAGCGTAGACTTTTTCGTAGTCAACGGTTTTAGCCAGTTTGTCGGTTGCGCCGGCTTCGGTGAAATCGAGGGCTAATTCGGCGTCAACTTCGTAGCGCGCCCCGACTTGATGCTCAGCTTGATAAACGCCGTGATGCGCATAAAACACCGCATTCATCAAGCGCACATAACTCTTTCGCTTCATTGAACCCTTTCAGCCATGCAATTTTTTGCGACACGCTTGCTTAGCGTATCTTTGCTTGTGTTCCTGTATGTTAAGATAAAACATTTAGAGGCATTAACATGAGACCATGCATTCTTATCGGCATTCTCTTCACCAGAGCGTCTTTCTTTTCAGGCAGTCGTGCTTACGCCTGCAGACTGACAAACCGAACAAGTCGCCAGACCCTTGATGACAAGTGTCTCAACACCCGACAACTATACCGAAATTATTCAACGGGAACTGAACCAACAGAACCATCCGCCGCGAGCGTTTGAAACAGTTGGAGACTTTGCGCTCACGGCGAACCAAGTTACAGGAAAGCACTTGAACCCCATCGGCCACCGTCGTAACAGAATTCAGCAGGAAGTTAGCTACACCTATCTGCATCCATTTTGGGCAATCGAACAAGTCATTTGATTATCTATCTTTGTCAAATAACAAAGCCTCCACTGCGGAGGCTTTTTATCTTGCTACGGGAAACTTACTTTTTGAATGTTAGTTTATATAACATAAGGATCTTTATCTCTTAAAAGCGATGGCTGATAAACACATTATTCCGCTTTTTCCTTTGCCGCTTGTCGTTTGTCCGTCAGAGACCTTGCCGCTCCATATTTTTGAAGAGCGCTACAAGGCCATGATTGCTTACTGCCGTTCAGGGTTGGAGTATGGACAAGCCAAGCCGTTTGGGGTGTCGCTGGCTTATAATAACAAACTTTACTCTGTCGGTTGCACGGTTTCCCTTGAAGAGATTGTCAATGAATATGCTGATGGGCGCTTGGACATCATCACAATTGGGGCTATGCGCTACCGCATGCTTGAACTCTACAAAGATAAACCTTATATGCAAGCCGCTGTGGAGTTCTTCGATGACGACGAGGTTGTCATTGACCCCTCGCTTCGGCAACGCGCCATTACGCTTCATCTCAAACTTATGGAACTGATTAACGGCGAGACTACGGTTGAAGATTACGATATTGATGAACGCGTCTCGTTCCGCATTGCGCATAATGCTGGTCTCGATGTGCTTCAGAAGCAAAGGCTTCTTGAAATGACCAGCGAAAATGCTCGTTTAGAATTCATTATTGAGCACTTTGAACGCATCATTCCAGAAATTGAACGAACAGAAGAAATCAAACGCCGCGTGCGTTCGAATGGGCACTTCAAGAACCTGCGCTCATTAGACTTTTGAGCGAATTTGACTTCGGGAAATGTCCGAAGGTTGATTAAATTAACAGAGCACCTTTTCCAACATCGCATCACAATTTGAAGGCATCAAGCGTTCCGCATGTGCGGAAGGCTGTTGCCTTTTCTTATTTGCCTCATCAACCTTTACCACTGCCTTTCGCAACGGACGCACCCATTGGCTTTCACTTTCGCACTCATGCTTTTGGATTAAAGCAACTGAAATCATAGCCAATGCCTATGCCAACATCTGAATCGACTGACTATACCACTAAGACACTGAAGACCGAATCTTCAAAGTCGAATGGTTCAGCAACGAAGAAACCGTTGAAGAAATCGAAGAATCCGCTCAGCGAATCGATTGCCAAGCGTCGTTCCGAACTCTGGGGCGTTTTTATTATGCTACTCTCAGGGCTGTTTCTTATTGCACTTTTTTGCTACCATATTGAGGACGAGGCCCTCATAGAGCATGTCTCTTGGTTTGAATTTTTCTCACAGGAAGCACGGCTTTTGGCTAGCCAACTTCACAACCCGCTTGGACTTTTTGGGGCGAAGATTTCCTCTTTGTTCATCCGCTCTATGCTTGGCTACCCCACTTCGCTTCTTCTTGTGATTTCTGCCTTCTGGGGCTTTTCGCTTTTTCGTCATCAAGACTTTTCAAAGCCGATTTATGTTACGGTTTATGGCGTGTTTTTTTCGGTTATCGTTGCTTCTATGTTCGGCTTAACGGCGTTCGGGTTTAGTGAGGTGATGTCGGGCGCAATTGGTCGTCTGGTTGCAACCACGCTCTCGACAATTTTTGGAAAGTTCGGCGCCTGGTGCCTGCTCATCGTGCTGTTGCTGTTAGTCGTGGCGCTTTTCATCGATCTTGATTTACAAAAAACCTTCGATCGAATGGCACATCTTACTCGCAACACAGCAGGCGAACTTATCAGCAACATAACACTCAAATTCAAAGCCTGGCAGGAAGCACATGCTTGCAAGAAGGCAGAAACCCCCGCAGAAGATGCCAGCTATGAGATAGATGAGGCCTATGCCACACCACCACCGCCACACCCCGACCCATTCGGGCGCCAGCCCGCAGAAACACCTACAGCGCTTCAAGCAGAGACCACTGCCGAGCCCACACCACATCTTGACATCAGTTTGGCATCCTCACAACCCGTTGGAACCAACTCCGACACCAACCCTCATGCTTTTGGACTACACAACCTTTTAGGCGAGACTCACGCTAAACCGCCCGTTGCAGTATCTAATCAAACTGAACCCATTCTTTGGAGTGCATCGGCGATATCTGACCCCTCGACGACAGAAGCTAACACACAACCCATCAATACACTCCCCTCTATTGAAGAAGCCATTGACCGTGAGCTTGAGAAATTCTTCAACCAACTCGATTCATTTGAGCCAGATACATCAGGCACGCCAATATCTCTTGCCGACCCTCAAACACTGCCACAACCGAGTGCCTCTCATAGAGACGATTTAAGCCAAGACAACGACGAGGTGCTTGCGGATTTACTGGCAGAACTGACTACCTCAAAGCTCAACGCACAATCTACTGCGTTACAGTCCGAGCCCACCATTACCCTCAAAGAAAGCATACAAGAAAAAGCCGCCAATTTAGATGAGCGCAATTTATCGGTTGAAACCAAAGGCAACGCCAAGTATCAATTTCCGTCGGTCGATTTGTTGATTGAGCCTGAACCTGAAACCGACGCCGTCTCAATTGAGGAACTTGAAGCCAACAAGCGCAAATTGCTTGAAAAGTTACGCATCTATAAAATCGAGGTTGTCAAGGTAGAGGCTACGGTGGGTCCTCGCGTTACACTCTTTGAACTTGAGTTAGCCCCTGATGTGAAAGTCTCACGCATCACGGCCCTCGCTGATGATTTGGCTATGGCGCTGGCAGCACGTGGGATTCGTATCATTGCGCCAATCCCTGGCAAAAACGCCGTCGGCGTCGAAATCCCAAACTCCAAGCCCAAAATTGTCCGCATTAAAACGCTTCTGCAATCGGGAAAATTTAAAAACTTCAAAGGCATTCTGCCGATTGCGTTTGGCAAAACTATCTCCAATGAAATCTATATCGATGACCTTGCGAAAATGCCGCATCTGCTTATTGCAGGCTCTACGGGTTCGGGCAAATCCGTTGGGATTAACACCATTCTCACCAGCCTCATTTATTTCTGCTCGCCTGAACAGGTCAAGTTTCTCTTGATTGACCCGAAGCGGGTTGAGCTCTTTCCATATCAGAAACTCAAACATCACTTCCTTGTCAAATACAAAGATTTGGAAGAGCAAATTATCACCGATACGAGCAAGGCTATCTATGCGCTCAAATCGGTTGAAAAAGAAATGGACTTGCGTTACGACCGGCTGGCTAAGGCTGGCGTGCGCAACATCAAAGATTTTAATGCGAAGTTTCCCCAAGACCCCATGCCTTACATTGTGGTGATTATTGATGAACTGGCTGATATGATGATAACGGCGGGTCGAGAGGTTGAAGAGCCGATTGCACGTTTAGCGCAATTGGCGCGCGCGGTTGGTATTCACTTGGTTGTTGCTACACAGCGCCCCAGCGTTGATGTTATTACTGGTGTGATTAAAGCGAACTTTCCTGCACGTGCGGCTTATCAAGTCGCTAGCAAAATTGATTCAAGAACCATTTTAGACATGGCTGGCGCTGAACAACTCTTGGGTCATGGCGACATGCTCTTTTTGCCTGCCAGCGAGCCCAAGCCTATCCGAATCCAAAACGCCTTTGTTTCAACTGAAGAAGTTGAAGCCATCACCGAGTTTATTTACGCCCAGAAAGGGTTCGACATGGCACTTGAACTGCCTTCGCCAGATTTGAAACTCACCAGCTCGAGGGGCGAGGTGGATAGCGACGATGACGGTCATTTTGAGCGTGATAAGATGTTTGTGGAAGCGGCGCGCTTGGTTGTGCGTCATCAACAAGGCAGTGTCTCGCTTCTGCAACGCCGCTTGAAGCTTGGCTTTGGTCGCGCTGCACGCATCATGGATCAGCTGGAACAAGCTGGCATTGTTGGACCGCCTGATGGTAGCAAGCCACGAGAGGTTTTAATAGATAGCGAGGAATCGCTGAATTTGCTCCTAAATCATCTCCTCTGATCCCTTGCGCTTCGCCGCTATCGCGTGAAGGGTAATTTCCCAAAGGTCAAAAAATAAAATGCGGCATAGAGGAGAATCAGGGTGCCGATAAAGACAAGGCTTACACCCATCCTGCGCCCAAAGCGCTCTGTACCTGCGTCTGTAGTTTTCTGAATGAGCCAATTCGTCGCTCTCTCAATATGCTCAATAGCGAAGTAGAACAAGAGCACCAGCGATACCATCAAAATCACGACATGCAGGTAAGGATTTAGTTTGCCGCGCACTTGATTCATTCCCCACTCAATCACATACAAGCAGAGCTCAACGATGAGAATGAAGAGCACGGTTACCTCTACCTTTACCCACTTTCTTGTCGTTGCCGCTTTCTGTTGTGGCGAACGCCCAAATGGTTTCATCTTTAATACCTTGCTAACTTTCGAATCGACTCGAGCACCTTTTCATGGTTTGGCAGGACCGCGTCTTCGAGATTCTCGGCGTAAGGCACGGCGGCGACATCCAGCGCTCCTAATCGCATTACAGGGGCATCTAAGTGTTCGAAACAGTGCTCGGCAATGAAGGCGGCAATTTCTGCTCCAAAGCCTTGTGTCAGCATATCTTCGTGGGCAACTAAGACTTTGCTGGTTTTCTTGACCGATTTCACAATTGTTTCTTTGTCGTAGGGCAAGATAGTTCGCAGGTCAATGACTTCTACGCTTGTGCCTTCTTGCTCTAATTTTTGTGCCGCTTCCAGTGCGCGATGCACCAGAGCGCCATAGGTAATCACTGAGACATCACGCCCTTCCCGCACGACTTTTGCTTTGCCAATTGGTGTAAAGTAATGCTCATCAGGTTCAGGAGTTTTGGCGAAGCCTTGTCGGTAGAGGTATTTGTGTTCCAAGAAGAGCACGGGGTCGTCGGCACGGCAGGCCGTTTTGAGCAGTCCTTTGGCGTCCGTTGCATTCGAAGGAAAGAGAATTACCAGACCTGGCATGTGCGCAAAAAAAGCCTCGATGTTCTGCGAGTGATAATGTGCGCCGTGAATGTAGCCCCCCACTGGCACGCGAATTACCACCGGGCATTTCCACTTGCCATTGGAGCGATAGCGCATCATGGCCAGTTCATTGCGAATTTGCATCATAGCCGGAAAAATGTAGTCACCGAATTGAATCTCTACGACAGGCTTAAATCCCATAACCGCCAATCCAATTGCAGTCCCGACAATAGAACTTTCAGCTAATGGGGAATTAAAGACTCTATCTGCACCGTGTTTGGCTGTCAGGTTGCGCGTGGCGGTAAAGACACCGCCTTTTCCACCGGCCACGTCTTCACCATAGATTAGCATTTTTGGGTTATGGGCGAGTTCTTCATCGAGCGCGTGGTTGATGGCGTCAACCATGACAATTGGCGCACCGCTTGGCGTTGAGGCCTCGAATGGCAGGTTCAGTGGCTCCTCGCTGTACACATGCTTCATGACTGTTTCAACCTTTGGCAAGGGACGGGATTCTGCCCAAGTTGCCGCTTCATCAATTTTCTGCTTTGCATCGGCTTTGATTGCTTCCAGCTCTTCTGGAGAAAAAATCTGTTCGGCTATCACACGAGCTTCGAATCGCAAAATGCAATCACGCTTTCGGTCTTCGGCTAGTTCTTCGGGCGTGCGATATTTTAAGTGGTCATCGGAGGATGAATGGGGCAGCAATCGCACCACTTTGGCATGAATCAGCACAGCGCCTTCACCGTTGCGGACTTTGGCAAGGGCTTCGTCAGAGACGCGTTTCATCTCGAAGTAATCTGTGCCATCCACTTCATAACGAATCAAGCCTTCGTAGCCAGCGGTGAGTTTGTAGATGGATTGCCCTGCGGTTTGTTCACGCACGGGGACAGAAATAGCGTAGCCGTTATCTTCAATCATAAACACGACAGGCAATTTTTCCCGTGCCGCCCAGTTCAGGGCTTCGTGGAAATCGCCTTGTGAGGTGGTGCCTTCACCAGCCGAAACATAGACGATTTCGCCTTTTTGTTCGCGCTTGCATCCTATTGCGGTTCCGACGGCTTGCAGAAATTGCGTGCCCGTGGGCGACGATTGCGAGACAATGCGCAGCGCTTTATGCCCCCAGTGTGCATACATTTGTCTGCCGCCTGTGCTGGGCGCTTCTTCGCGAAAGAGAAAATCCAGCATCACCTCTTCAATGCGAAAGCCCAGCGTCAGGCAGTAGGCAAGGTCGCGGTAGTAAGGGTAAGACCAATCCAGACCCGCACGCATGTTTTGAGCTATGGCAATTTGTGCCGCCTCATGCCCCGAAACGCCAATGTGGAACGAAGCCTTCCCTTGCTTGAGCATGATGAGCAACTTGGTGTCAATCTGTCGCGCCGTTACCATCAAGCGATACACTCTTGCCAACTCTTCTTTGGAGAAGGTTGCTAAAAGCGGCGGGTCTTGAATTTTTTTGTCAGCGTTTCTTTCACCAACGACTTTTTTTTCGGCTATCATAGTCTGCGTTTGGAAAAGTTTTTCTAACTCGTAGCGCGTGGCATGCACCAGCGATGATGCTTTTCACAAAGATGCCTCAAGCTTCACTCTGGGTCGTGTCCGATGCTCGGGCTCTTTTATCAATCACGCCGAACTTCTTGCTTTCCCGTGTTCGGCTTCTGTTAAAATTTCCACGCCGAAGACCTCCTGAAAAGCTTGAACAAACTTTTCAATTGCAAACGGCATTGGGATAGTTTTTCCAAGCAGTTTTTGCAAGGAAGTTACGCCCATTTCGCTGATTCCGCAAGGCACAATGCCTTCGAAGAAACTTAAATCGGTGTTGATGTTGACAGCAAGGCCGTGCATAGTTGTCCATTGCGAGAACTTGACGCCAATTGCACAGATTTTCTCATTGCCGACCCAGACGCCGGTGTAATTCTTTTTCGGGTTCGGGTGCGATTTGCGATGCGCCTGAACTCCGAAAGCTCTTAGGGTTTGAATAACCGTCTCTTCCAAGTCGCGCAGATAACGATGGACATCGAGATAGAAATGGTGCAGGTTCAAAATTGGGTAAGCCACCAGTTGCCCATAGCCATGGTAGGTGATATCGCCGCCGCGCTCAACCTCAAAGACTTCAATGCCGCGTGCCAAGAGCTGTTCAGGCGTGTAGAGCAAGTTTTGTCGATTGGTCTGGGAACCCAGCGTGTACACGTGCGGGTGTTCAACCAGTAGGAGTGAATCGGGCGCTTGTTCATTTTTGACGCGTTCGAAGAGTTCTTTTTGAAGTTTGAGTGCACTGGCGTAATGCATTGTGCCTAATTGAATAACTTGAACGGCCTTCATTACTCAATTGCTTGTTCAAAGATGGCACGGTAGCTGTCGTAGCGTGAAGCGGCTATTTCGCCCCGCTCTACAGCTTTCAGCACTGCACAATCTGGCTCATTGGTGTGCGTGCATGAAGGGAATCGGCAATGAGGTGCGAACTTTCGAAACTCCACAAAGCAGTGGCGCAATTCTTCGCGCGGAATAAAGGCCAACCCATACTCGCGAATGCCAGGCGTATCAATCACAAAGCCTGTTTCGCCTGAATCGTTGGTTACTTTAATGCGCTTTGCAAAAGTTGTGGTGTGCAGACCTTTCAAAGTTTTTTCGCTTACTTCGCCAACCGGTAAGTTTAATCCTGTCAATCGATTGACGAGCGTAGTTTTGCCTACCCCCGAAGGTCCTGAAAAGACTACAGTTTTACCTATTATTTTGGCTTTGAGCCTTTCGAGTCCAATGTTCTTTTCTGCGCTGACCCCCATGACTTCATAGCCCAGCGGGGCATAGAGGTTAATCATTTCTTCAAGTTCACCTGGCTTAGCAAGGTCAATTTTATTGACGATGAGTATTGGCGTGATGCGTTCATATTCAGCGTAGGCAAGGTAGCGGTCAACAAGCCTGATTCGGAACTGGGGTTCGGCAATAGAACTGACCACGAATAGGGTGTCAATGTTGCTTGCAATCACATGCTCCAGCTCGCCGCTACGATTGGCTCCGCGTTCGCGACTTCGGCAAAGTTTTGTTTGCCGTGCTTTAACCTCTTGAATTAGCCCTTCACCACTTGTGGTTTGAGTAGGTTGCACAATCGGTTTTATGACAACTCGATCGCCCACCACCACCAGCGTTGAGTCTGGATTTTCCGAGACCGTGCTTCGGTAGGTCTTACAGATGTATTCGCCATCATCGGTTTCAACCGTTATCGCACGACCTTTGCATTCTACTACAATGCCTTCTAAATCGGCAAGATGCGCTTCTGGCTTTGCGACATAGCGCTTGTTCTGTCGGGTGTGCCGCCTGAGAATGTCAGAAGAGCGTTCAAAGGCAACAGCATAATCCTCTACTCCATTGAGCTTGAACTTCCACTTGTCTTCGCCTTTTGACCACTCTTTTACCACTTTTTTCAACTTTTGTCTTTTTTCCATTTGCATTAGTTAATTTCAGCGTTGAGACGGAAAGTTACGAAAGTTGAAAGTCGCATTCGTGCCTTGAGAGAAAAAAAATTTTTTCGGGCATTTGTATTTTTGCGCGCTTATGTTATTTTTGCATCCCTTCCTTTTGTGTGCATTCCTCGGTAGCTCAGTGGTAGAGCGATCGGCTGTTAACCGATTGGTCGCTGGTTCGAATCCGGCCCGAGGAGCAAGGCGGCCTTGCACTTGCAAGGCTTTTTCGTTTTTCAATCTATTTTTCCACATGTGTAGCACAGTCTTCTTTCCTCTAACTACCAAGTTGTTTGAGCATGCCGGAGTGGCCAACAACTTGCACGGTGGAAAGGGTTGCGCCAGTTTCACCTTTTGAACTTTGTCATCTTTTATTTTAACTACGCTTACTTTGTATGACTTCGAGCGAAATCAGGCAGTCATTTTTAGATTTCTTCAAGTCCAAACAGCACGAGATTGTTCGCTCCGCTCCTGTTATTCCTGCTGAAGACCCGACCTTACTCTTTACCAACGCTGGCATGAACCAGTTCAAGGATGTGTTTCTTGGCACTGGTAAGCGTTACTACAAGCGTGCGGCTAATACGCAAAAGTGCATTCGCGCCTCTGGCAAACATAACGACCTTGAAGATGTTGGGCGCGATACCTATCACCACACGTTCTTTGAAATGCTTGGCAACTGGTCGTTTGGCGACTACTACAAAGAAGAAGCCATCGGGTGGGCTTGGGAATTGCTCACGGCAGTTTGGAAACTGCCCAAAGACCGACTCTATGCCACGGTCTACCACGAAGACGACGAATCTTTTGAAATCTGGAAAAACTTTACCGACATCAATCCTGACCACATTCAGCGACATGGTCGGAAGGATAACTTCTGGGAGATGGGCGAGACGGGTCCGTGCGGTCCGTGCACTGAAATTCACATTGATTTAACGCCTGATAAGAGCGGGGCGAGGCTCGTCAATGCCGGCACGCCGCAGGTTATTGAAATTTGGAATCTTGTCTTCATTCAATACAACCGCAATGCACAAGGCGAATTAGAACCGTTGCCAGCTAAGCATGTAGACACGGGCATGGGTCTTGAGCGTATTACGGCGGTGTTGGAAGGCAAGACCTCGAACTATGATACCGATCTTTTCAAGCCGCTTTTCGATAGGCTTTTTGAGTTGACAGGGGTGCCTTATACCGGGTTGTTGGATAAGGAGTCTGACATTGCTTTGCGCGTGATTGCTGACCACATTCGTGCGCTTTCTTTTGCGATTGCCGATGGCGCCACGCCCAGCAACGAAGGGCGTGGCTATGTGCTCCGACGCATTTTGCGCCGTGCGATTCGCTACGCCAAAACGCTTACCCACAGCGACGCCCTTCACCCGCTTCTTTATCAGCTTGTTGGGACACTTGCCGATACGATGGGCCATGCGTTCCCCGAGCTCATTGAGCGCCGACCTGTGATTGAGCAAATTATTTATGCCGAAGAAGAAAACTTTTTGCAAACGCTCGACAGAGGCATCCAAATTTTTAATGAGGTTGTCGAGAAAGTTAAAGCCGCGCATCAATCGGTCATTGCCGGCCAGGATGTGTTCAAACTCTACGACACTTATGGCTTTCCAATGGACTTGACACGCTTAATGGCCAGAGAAATTGGACTTAGCATTGACGAAGCCGGCTTCGAGGCACTTATGAACGAACAAAAGGAACGCGCTCGCAAAGACCGCAAACAAAAAATGGCACAAGCCGACTCCGCCGATGCCAAATGGGTTAAACTTACTTCAGGCAAAGACTCTATCTTCAAAGGATACACATCGCTTTGCGAAAAAGCCAAAATCCGCTGGGTCAAGAAAACTGAGGAGAAACTCTTCTTGATTTTGGATAAAACACCTTTCTATGCTGAATCAGGCGGACAGGTTGGCGATAAAGGCATCATTGAGTCAGGGAATTTGATCCTGCATGTTGTCGATGTTCAAAAAGACGGCGAGCGAATTGTTCATATCATTGACCGCATCACAGAAGCTGGAGGCGGAGAGGTTGACCTTTCCGAGTTTGAGATTTCTATGCTTTCCAAAGATGTTGCCGCCAAAGTTGACCGCATTGCCCGACTCAACACAGCCCGCAATCATACGGCGACCCATCTGCTTCATGCGGCCTTGCGCAAAGTATTGGGTGAACATGTTCAACAAAAAGGCTCACTTGTTACGCCTGAACGCTTGCGATTTGATTTTAGCCACTTTGAAAAAGTCAGTGAAGCACAACTTGCCGAAATTGAAGCTTTAGTAAATGAGCAAATTCGCTCCGCACAAAAAGTCATCAAGCACAACCATGTGCCCTTCGAAGAAGCTAAACGCATGGGCGCACTTGCCTTTTTTGGTGACAAATATGGCGACACGGTGCGCGTGCTTGAAATTCCCAACTTCTCAATTGAATTTTGCGGTGGCACTCATATAGACAATCTCGGACAAATCGGCCTGTTCAAAATCGTTTCTGAATCGAGCATTGCTTCGGGCATTCGGCGCATTGAGGCTGTTACAGGGAAATTTGCCGAAGAGCTTGTTCGGCGACGCTTCTCTGAACTTCAATCGCTTAAACACATACTCAATGCTCAATCGGAGGCCGAGATTCTCACAAAGCTTGAGAAATTGCTCGAAGAGCGCAAAGCATTAGAGAAGCAGTTGGACAAATTGCGTTCAGAAGTTGCCACCTTGCAATTGGAGCGTGTGCTTAATCACGCACAAGAAATTTCTGGGGTTAAGCTCTTGGCAACCGAAGTCCAGGCTGCCAGTATTGACGAACTTCGCTTGATGGGTGATACGTTACGCACCAAAATGAAATCTGGCGTCGCCCTGTTGGCCAGCGTGATTGATGGCAAAGTTTCACTGGTTGCTACCGTCAGCGATGACTTAATTGCCTCGAAGAACTTGCATGCTGGGAAGTTAATTAGTGAGGTCGCCAAACTCCTGCAAGGCGGCGGTGGCGGGCGAGCACAACTGGCAACTGCTGGCGGAAAAGACGCTTCTAAACTTCCTGAAGCATTTGCACACTTTCAGTCGCTTGTGCAGCAGAATTTGAACTGAGATGATACTCTGTAAAGTCATCGGCACCTTAGTGGCGACGCAAAAAGACCGCCACTTGCGGCCTGCGAAGTTATTAGTTGTAAAACCCATCAACTTAGATGGCTCATTTCAGTCGGCTCGCGACATGATTGCCATAGACACCCAAGATGCAGGCGAGGGCGATATCGTGCTGGTAGCGCAAGAGGGCGCAGTGGTTGAGCAAGTTATGGGCTCTGATAAAGTTCCTGCCAACACAATCATCATGGCCGTGGTCGATGGTTTTGAAGTGTTTGAGCCTTAAGGATGCGCACGTTTTTTGAAACAAAAAGCCGTATGATTATACGGCTTCAATTTGGTTGATTAGTCCATAATTTTTCTCAGGAAGGCTGGGGTTTCAGGGTTGGTCTTTCGAATCTTATCGCCCGTCCCGTCACCTGGTTTTTGTTCTTTTTGTTCCTCGCCCGTTTTGCTCGAAGGCGGCTGTGGCACTGCAACACTGCGCTTGATGAACGCCGGGGTGTGCTCATCGCTCTTTTCGAACATATCCACACTCATACGCTCCATTCTTCCACTCACCAATGGGTTTGAAATTGGTGGCGGCGTTATTGTGGATTTTGACTCGGTCTGCCGTATCACTTGCAACTCTGATTGTCTTGCCGATGAAAATTGCGTTTTTTTGTTTTTGTTAAAGCCTGTGGCGATGACAGTTACTGTGATTTCACCTTTCATGGATTCATCCTCGACATGTCCATGAATGATGGTTGCTCCTTCTCCTGCTTGTTCGTGAATAAAGTTCATGGCTTCTCTCATGTCGCCCATGGTTACATCGCCAGTGATATTAACTAGTACGCCTGATGAACCTTTAATCGAGATGCCATCTAAGAGCGGCGATGAGATGGCTTCCTGTGCGGCGCGGAGTGCACGGTTTTCACCAGATGCCGTTGCTGAACCCATCAGTGCATCACCTGAATCGGCCATGATGTTGCGCACATCCGCAAAGTCGACATTCACGAAACCATGTTTGGTTACAATCTCGGAAATGCCTTTGGCGGCACGGTAGAGCACATCATTGGCGATGCTATAGGCTTGCTTGACGCTCAAATCTGCATTGGCGATGCTTAGGATTTTTTCGTTCTGCACGACGATGAGCGTATCGACTTCCTTGCGCAGTTCATCGATTCCTCGCAGAGCGGTTTCCATTGTGCGTTTGCCTTCATACTCAAAGGGCTTGGTTACGATTGCTATCGTCAAGATGCCGAGCTTTCGGGCAATGTTGGCTATGACTGGTGATGCGCCTGTCCCTGTGCCTTTACCCATGCCTGCGGTAATGAAGAGCATATCGGCCCCGCGAATAAGTTCCGAAATTTCCTCGCGCGATTCTTCGGCTGCATGCCGACCCACTTCAGGATTGAACCCAGCTCCCAATCCTTTCGTTGTCGTGCTGCCAATCTGCAACCGATGTGTTGCACGTGATTTGGACAGAGCTTGACTGTCAGTATTACATGCAATAAACTCCACTCCCACAATGCCCAGCTCAATCATGTTGTTGATGGCATTTCCACCGCAACCGCCAACCCCGATAATTTTGATGTTTGCACCCGGGGGCGAATAAGTTGTGTCTAATTCAAAGGGCATAGCTACTCTCCTCTTTGCTCATTTCGTTTTGTGAATGATTCTTTTTTCTTCAAAAGTTCATTGTCTTTATAGGCTTTTGCGCTCGAGCCGATGGTTTAGATTTGCTCGAACCACTCTTTGACTTTCTCGAAGATGTTTTTGCTGGATTTCTTTTCTGACTCACTTGTTGAGATTTTTTGAGACTCTTGCGGTTCTTTTTCCTCGACGGCCTCATGAGCTGGTTGCTCAACGGGCATGTTGCGGAAAGCGTGCAAGACTAAGCCTGCCGCTGTGGCATAGATTGGTGAATTCAATTCACCCTTCATGCCGCCGTCCAGTCCTTCTGGTGTGCCAATTCGAACGTCCAGTCCTAAAATTTGTTGGGCTAAGCTTTGCGTGCCGGGGATGAGCGCGCCGCCGCCTGTGATAATTGCACCTGCATTGAGATACTGATAATCGCCTGACTTTTTCAGCGACTCCCGCACGCGCTCGAAAATCTCGGTCATGCGTGCTTCGATGATGTTTGTTAAGACCGATTTTCGGAACGACTTTGGCGGTCGCCCTTCCAAGTCAGAAACCAAAATCTCTTCATCATGGATTAGGTCGGGGAAGTAGGCGCAGCCGTGCTTTATCTTCAACTCTTCGGCAATATCTTCAAGCGTATGCAATCCAATCGCCACATCGTTTGTGACATCACAGCCAGCAATCTTGACCACTTCGGAATAGCGAATTGCGCCGCGTCGATAAATCGCAATGTCGGTCGTGCCGCCACCAATATCAATGACCACTACACCACTTTTTTGTTCACGCCCTTTAATGACGGCTAACCCAGAGGCTACAGGTTCAAACGTCATGCCATTGACCACCAGCCCTGCTTTTTCAATACACTGCTCAATGTTGCGAATTTTGCTAATCATCCCCATGACCACATACACGCTTCCACGCATTGATTGCCCTGCCATGCCAATTGGGTCTAAGACACCTTCTTGGTCATCCACGATAAACTCTTGGGGAATCGAGTGAATCACGCGCCGTTCCATGTTCAAATGTTCCAAGCTCTTTTTTGCTTTCTCGACTAGGCGCATGACGTCGTTGTGATTAACGATTTGCGTCGGGTTAATCGTGATTTCTGCGCTTGTCTTGATACACTGCACGTGCTCGCCTGAAATGCCCACATTGACTCCTTTGATTTTAATGCTCGATGTGTGCGAGGCCTCGCTGACCGCCTCGCGAATTGCATCCACCGTGCGATTGATGTTGACCACCGTGGCTCGCTGTAGTCCCTCCGATTTTGCTTTGCCGACACCTAAGACGTGAATTTTTCCAAACTCATCTTTTTTAGCGACGACACAGCACACTTTCGTTGTGCCGATGTCCAGTCCAACAACAAACTGTTCTCGCGTTTTCCCACTCACCATCTGTGCACCTCTTTTCAGTTTTGGAATTTTTGTTTTGAATGATTGTTCTCCTGTTCTTTGGCAAAAATTTTTCCCTCGAACCGTACATCAATGTATTCAAACGGCTTCAAGCCTTTTTTGACCACTACTTGTTGCCAGAAGATTTCGAAGTTGTTCAGCCGCTGTTCGTAATCGCCTCGCCCAAAGATGAACCGTGCATCGCCCTCCGCTGTGAAGACCTCGAGTCGGTTTTCACCGGCAATATGCACTTGGCTCACCAAGAGTTTGGCATATCGTGTCTCACACAAGGCTTTACAGAAGGCTATTGCCCCTGCTGCCTCGGTGCTGTCGAGTTTCATCCTTGTGCTTGAACTATCTTTTACAACTCTGGTGAATCCTGTCAGGAACGGCAAGCGTCTTGCTTTAAAGACAGTTTCGTTTCTGTTCATTACGCACCCATCTTCATCAATGAGTTTTAACTCTCCCTTAAGCACCACCATAGCAATGGGTTGGCGCTCTTGCACGCGCAAGCGCACCGCATCTGGCAGTTCCTTTGTCGCAACCACTTTGCGAATGTAAGGAAGCGCTTGAAGCGTATCGATGATGTCGGACAAACTCACGTCGTTCATCTTTTTCCCGACAAATCGGCTGACCGCTCGTTCAATTTCTTCCGTTTTTGTGATGCGATTGCCCTGCACGATTATTCGCAACAGTTCAGAGTTAGACATCCAAACTTTTGAAAGCACAAACATTGCCATCAATCCGCCAATTGCCACAACCAAAACTATTGTTGTTGGTCGTTTGAACTTATCCTGATTGCGTGTGAAACTGCTTTCTGTTTCTTGTTCCTTGGTGTTTAGCGTTTCAACTTCGCTTTCGCTCTCAATGGGTTCAGCGTAGTTGCCCTCGTTTTTGACTTCTTCGTGCTTTGGCTTGTCTTCGTCGTGATATTCGATATACTCTTGCATCGTGCGTCTTGTTCGTGTGTTTTTCAGTCAAATTCTCCAAGCAGTTTGATTTCCAGCTCGAGCGTGATGCCGAATTTTCTTTTCACTTCAGCTCTGGCAAGTTCAATGAGCGCAATCACGTCGCTGGCTTTTGCTTCGCCGAGATTAACGATAAAGTTTGCGTGCTTTTCGGAAATTTGTGCGTCGCCTATGCGTTTGCCTTTCAAGCCGCATGCTTCAATGAGCGCGCCTGCGTATTGTGGCGTGCCTTGTGCAGTTGGCGGCGGGTTTTTGAAAATGCTTCCAGCATTAGGCAACGTGAGCGGCTGTGTGCGACGGCGCTTTTCCATCCAGATTTTCCGATTTTCCATCGCCGCTTTTTGTTCCTCCGTAGAAAGTTTTTTGAGCCGAAGTATGCACGAAAGAATGATGTCGCGCTCTAAATCCGTGCCCCGATAGCGATAAGCAATTTGCTCACGTTGGAGCATTTGGATTTCACCATGGCGAATTACCTCGACGCTTTCAACCAACTCAAAAATTTCTTTGCCATATGCGCCTGCGTTCATCAGGATAGCGCCGCCAACGCTTCCGGGGATTCCTGACAGGTTTTCCAACCCGCCATATCCTTTTTTGAGCATATCGACAGCCAGCGCTGGCAAATCAACACCGGCTTCCACATAGACGAGCACATCGCCATTGTGCTCTTGGATTTCAATATGCTCGAGCTTCTCACGAAGCGAAATGACCGCACCGCGTATGCCTTTATCACTAATTAGCACGTTGCTCCCGCGACCCAAGACGATATACGGCAACTTTACTTTTTCAAAGAACTGAACGGCACTTAAGACATCGGATTTATCTTTTGGCGACACAAACACATCGGCATTGCCGCCAATGCGAAAACTTGAAAACTTTGCCAGATTGTAACTCAATTGGACTTCACCTCTCACTGCTTTGCGGAATTCCTCCAAATTCAGCATTGCTACCTGATGCTTAATGTTTTACGCTTGTAGTCAATCGTCAGTCTTCGCCCTTTGAAGAATGAGTAGCCTAAAATCAGTTCCACTTTTTTCTTTGCCGCGATGCCTGCGGCTTTGAACTGCTCTTCGACGACGCTCAAATCTGTCACGGCGGTTCTCAAATTTTTGATGGTGATGCCATCGAGCGAGATAGCACTGACTTTGACGATTTCGATTTTAATTTCGCCTCCGATTCCGTGTGCCGATTTTTCGCTTTTTGGCACGTTCAGATGCGGCAGTTCTAAATCGGCTGCTAAACTTTGTGCCATCACGCATCCTGTTGCGCCTGTGTCAAGGATTGCGGTTACGATGCGCTGGGCGTTCTTGCCTGAGACCGCCACTTTGACGAGAATCAGCGGCAATTGCGCTGATGCTAACTGAAACTTAACGGCCATATTGTTTCTCCAAAGCTTGAGCGAACTTTTCCGCCCATTTTGTAATGTCGCCTGCGCCCATCATCACCACGAGTTCATTGCCTTTTACCTCGTCAGTTAAGGCGTCAAGCAAGTGTGATTTTTCTACAACCCTTGCCTTTGTCATTGCCTTTGCAATCAAGTGGCTTGTAACGCCATCGAAGTCTTCGGCTCTTTCACGCGACGGATAGATGTCGGTGATAATGGCCTTATCGGCTAAGCACAAGGCTTTGGCAAAGTCAGGCGCAAAGTCCCGTGTGCGGGAGTAAAGGTGCGGCTGAAACACGGCAATCACTTTTCTCGACTTAAAGACCTGCCTTGCCGCCTCGAGCGTGGCGCGAACTTCGGTCGGGTGATGGGCATAGTCATCAATCACTATTGGCGCATGGTTTCCTTGTTGAAAGCGAATTTGAAACCGCCTGCGTACGCTTTTGAACTTCGAGAGTCCGCGCCGAATGTCTTCAAATGACAATCCGATTTCAAAGCCGACGGCAACTGCGGCCAGCGCATTTTTGACGTTGTGCAATCCTGCCGCCTCAAGGTCTAAAGTTCCAATTGATTGATTTCGGCGCATCACTTTGAACTTCAGCGTCGTGTTGGCTTGTTCAATTTCGCCTGCCTGAAACTCCGCACCAGTATTGAGCCCGTAGGTTATCACCTTGCGCTTCAAGTTCGGACAAATTGCGCGCAAATGTTCTTCATCATTGCAAAGAATCACTGCACCATAGAACGGCACTTTATTTCCAAACTCCGTGAAGGCTTGTTTCAAATCATCAAGGTCTCTGTAAATGTCCAAGTGTTCGGGCTCGAGCGTGGTCATGACTGCAATTGTTGGTGTTAGTTTCAAGAAGGTTCGGTCGTATTCATCAGCCTCAATGACCATCCAATCGCCCTCGCCCACGAGGGCGCTTCCGCCTGAACCCAGACTTAAAAAGTAGTCGGAAATGCCACCAATGAGTGCTGTTGGTTCGAGATTGCATTCTGCAAGCATGGTCGCAATCATGGTGGTTGTGGTTGTCTTGCCGTGTGTGCCGGCTACACAAATTCCGGCTTTGCGCCGCATGATTTCGCCCAAGAGTTCATCGCGTTTGATGACTGGCAAGCCCATCTCGATGGCCGCCAGCGTTTCAGGGTTTTCACTGACGCGCACTGCTGAAGAATGCGCCACGACTTCTGCGCCGTCAATGTTTTTGGCATCGTGTCCGATTGCAATAACTGCGCCGCGCTCTTTGAGCCGTTCAATCACATCGCTAGGGCTTACATCCGAGCCGCTGACTTTCAAGCCGTTGTTGAGCAAGACTTCAGCGATTGCGCTCATGCCTGCGCCACCAATGCCTACAAGGTGAATATGTCTCGTTCTGCCAAGCAATCCTTGTCTTAATCGTTTCATTGTTCGGCCGACTTTTTTTGACAGGCGAGCCTGATGGCACTCTCTGCAATTTTTTTTGCCGCATCAGGCTTGCCGAGTTTTTTTGCCGCCTCTTTCATGGCTTGTCGCTTCTTATCGTCTTCCAGTAGCAACATGATTTTTTGATAGGCCGCATCACTTGCGATGTCTCTGTTATCAATCAATTCTGCCGCGCCTTTTTCTGCCAATGCTCTTGCGTTAAAGTATTGATGATTACCAGCCGCAAAAGGATAGGGCACCAGTACGGATGCCATGCCGATGTTGGTCAGTTCCGCAATTGTTGATGCGCCTGCTCGGCACAGCACCAAGTCCGCTGCCGAATACGCTAAGTCCATTCGGTCAATAAATGCACCGAACCACAGGTTCTCTCTGAGCTTGACACGAGCGGCGATGGATTCATAATCGGTTTTGCCCGTTTGCCAAATGAGATTGGCTCGTTTGAGCAGTTCGTCAAGGCGTTTTTCAATTGCCGTGTTGATGCTTCGTGCGCCTAAACTTCCACCAAACACCAGCAGTGTCTTCCTTTCAGGATTAACTTTGAAGCATTGGCGCGCTTCTACGGGCGAGACGCACTCAAAATGCCGTGTGGGATTGCCTATCACCACGCACGGTGTGCGCTTTGAGAAGTAGCGCCGTGAGTCGTCAAACGAGAGACAGACTTCATCGGCGCGTCGTGCCAGTAGGCGCGTTGCCCAGCCGGGCTTTGAGTTCTGCTCTTGAATCAGCGTCGGAACTCCAAAGTCTTGCGCTGCCCACACCACAGGCAAACTCACATATCCGCCCGTGCCAATTACCACATCAGGCTCTTCTTGGTCAATTAATGCTTTTGCCTCATCAAGGCTTGCAAGTAAGCGAAATGGCAACTTCAAATTTTCAAAGAACGATTGCCATGAGAACCCTCGCTTGAAGGCAACGGCTTGTATCAAGTGAAGCGTGAAATTTCGCTTTGGAATTTCGGTCGCTTCAATGCCGCGCTCTGTGCCGACAAAGGCAACTTGGGCATCGGGCTTCTTTCTCAAAATTTCTTCGGCAATTGCGATTGCAGGAAACAAGTGCCCGCCTGTGCCGCCGCCTGCAAGCAAAACTTTCATTGGATTCACATTCAGCCGTTATCATTTCATGGTTTCGTTATCTATTTGCACATGTTGCTGTTGTTTTTTCCTTTCGCTTTTTTTCTCTCGAGATGCTAATCAGCAAGCCCACGCCGAATGCGTTGAACAGCATTGCACTGCCGCCGTAACTGACAAAGGGCATGGGTAATCCGGTCGTTGGAACAAGATGACAGGCCACTGCCGCATTGATAAAAGCATAGATGCCAATGGCAACCGTAACGCCGTAAGCGAGGTATTTCCCGTAGTCATCTATCGCATTTCTTGCAATCAGCATGCCGCAGATAATCACGCCAACAAACAGCAGAATGATGAGCATTGCGCCAATGAACCCATATTCTTCGCCTACGACAGCGAAAATGAAATCGTTGTAAGAGGCAGGCAGAAAGAGCTCGCGCTGTTTGCTTGCACCAGGACCGAGTCCAAAAATTCCGCCGTTGCCAAGCCCAATCAAAGCTTGCTCAATTTGATAACTTGCTTTATCCGAACCTTCGCCCACAAAGGTGAGAAGCCGTGCTATGCGATACGGTGCGGCAATTGCAAAGCCCACTGCCACTGGCACGAACACCAACGCCGTGAGCAGAAGATGCTTGACATCAACGCCTCCAAGAAAGAGCATCACAAAACAGATGAGCGCTATAGCAACCGCCGTGCTGAAATTCGGTTCAAGCGCAACCAGCCCCACAATTCCCAGCACCACGGTTATCATCGGATAGTAAGCACGATACAAATCCTTGATGTGCGATTTTTTCTCATCAATCATGGTTGCCAAGTGCACAATGAGCGCATATTTCGCCAAGTCTGAAGCTTGAAACTTGAATCGTCCGTAGCCAATCCACCGTGCGGCACCCTCAATTGCACCAACGGCTTTCATCACCAAAAGCATGGCGAGCAGTGCTGCGCTGACCATTAGCATCACTTTGCTCAATTTTTTGAAGATGGCATAATCAATTGCGCCGACGATGAAAATCACGATTAACCCCAACACAGCAGAGAGCAACTGTCGCCACAGGAAATACTCTTCGTTGCGAAACTTTTTTGCACCCCAGCCTGCACCACTGCTATACACCACCAACACGCCCACACAAATCAGCAAAACCACCAAGAGCAACAGCAATTTTCCTGCTAAACTTTCAAATGTCTTTTTCGGAATGATGTCGCCTTCGGCGAGTTTTCCGAGAACGCTGGGTTCATCAACGCTGTCGCTACTCCCTTGATTTTGTAAGGGTTTTGGCTCGGTATGGTCAATGATGAATCCGCCGTTCATAGTAGTTTCCGTTTTGTTTTTGAACATTAAGATTATCCCGATGCGGACAAGCATATTCTGCCTGCCCCGCACCGGGAGGCATCACAATTTGAAGACATCACAAAGAACAAAAAGAACAGAACCTGTTGTCTACACTTGCCTTACAAGTTTGCAACGATACGTTTGAAGGTTTCGCCGCGTTCTTCAAAGTTGGCAAACATATCAAAGCTGGCACAAGCAGGCGAGAGCAGAACGGTTTCGCCTTGTTTGGCTTCGCGGCGTGCCATTCGCACAGCTTCTTCCATCGTTTCGGCTTTTATCACTTTGGTCATCTTTCCAAAAGTCTCTACAAGTTTCTCTCGGGATTCGCCGATGGCGATAATGGCTTTGACTTTTTCTTTGACCAATGGCTCGACTTTGGTGTAGTCGTTGCCTTTATCACGTCCGCCTGCAATCAGCACAATAGGCGTGTTGATGGTATCGAGCGCATACCAGAGCGCGTTGACGGTTGTGGCTTTTGAATCGTTGATGAACTGCACGCCGTCAATTTCTCGCACGAACTCAATTCGGTGTTCAACGCCTTCAAACGACATGATGCTTTCGCGAATGATTTCTTTCTTCACCTCTAACGCACGCGCCGCGACTGCCGCCGCCAAAGAGTTGTAGACATTGTGCGTGCCGCGAAAATGCACACGCCCAATAACTTCTTCTTTTTTCATAATTCTTTCTTTTTCCCCATTAAACTTTATCGTCAGCCACTCGCCGTCGAGATAGCCGCACGCTTCATACTTTTTGCTCAAGTCTTTCTCCAAACTGATAGGAACGAGTTTTGGCTTGAGCGATTTCAAGACTTCTTTGTCCGAAAACTGCCGTTTGAGCTCTTCGTTATCGAGATTGACAATTAACACATCGGTTTCATCTTGCGCTTGATAGATGCGATACTTTGCACAGGCATATTTGCGAAAGTCGTTGTCGTATCGGTCCAAATGGTTCGGCGTGATGTTTGTAATCACTGCGACTTTCGGCTTATAGGTAAAGCAGTGGTCAAGTTGAAAACTGCTGGTCTCCACGACGGCGACATCGCGTTCCGACATTTCTTCAACATAATCCGCAAAGGGCACCCCGATATTGCCGACCGCAAAGGCACGATAGCCTTTTTGTTTTCCATCGCGTTCAAAAATTTTGTGCGCCAGTGCCGTTGTGGTTGTTTTTCCATCGGTGCCTGTTATCGCCACAATGCGCGCGTTGCAAAACCATGAGGACATCTCGATTTCGGAATACACAGGCACATTCGCCGCTTCAAGTCGCTTGACGACAGGCGCGTTGCTCGGCACGCCCGGACTAATGACGGCGAAATCGCACTCAAAGACCCGCTCTGTATGTCCACCTGATTCATACTCGATTTTGTTTCGCTCCAATTTTTCAATGAACCGTTTATCGATTGTGTCGCGCTCGGTCAGGAACACTTTTGCCCCGTGCTTTTTGAGCAATTGCGCCGCCGCAAGTCCGCTCCGCTTTCCACCAATAACCGTAACCCGCTTTTGATGTAATTCTTGAATGTTCATTAGCGCAATTTCAAACTGATTAAACTTGCCATCACAAATACCAGCGTGATAATCCAAAATCGAATCACGATTTTTTCTTCTTGCCACCCCAACATTTGAAAGTGATGATGAAGGGGTGCCATTTTGAACACGCGCCGTCCTTCACCATATCTCCAACGCGTGAATTTGAACCAATATCGTTGAATGATGACCGAGAGTGTTTCAACAAGAAAGATACCTGCAATCACGGGCAGTTGCAGTTCTTTCTTGATGAGCAGTGCAATCACGGCAATCGCGCCGCCAATCGCCAGCGAGCCCGTATCGCCCATAAACACTTGCGCCGGATGCGCATTGAACCACAAAAAGCCTACGCATGCCGCCGCAATCGCCAGCGCAATAATTGCCACCTCTTCAGCACCCTCGATGTAGACAATGTTCAAATACTTAGCGAACTTGACATTACCTGTCAGATACGCAAAGCCTGACAGCACTATGAGCGTCATTGCCGAACAGCCTGCCGCAAGTCCATCTAGTCCATCAGTCAAATTCACAGCGTTTGATACTGCCGCCACAATGAATACGCACACAGGGATATACCAGTAACCATAATCCACTGTCAAATTCTTGAAGAATGGCACTGTGGTATTAGATAAAAGCGCAGAAAGCTTTGGGTCTAACACCGTGTAAATGCCAATCGCTAATCCAAGCATCACTTGCCCGAAAAGTTTGTATCGCTCCGATAGTCCGCCTTTGACTTTCTTAATTACCTTCAAGTAATCGTCAATAAATCCAATGATGCCCATCCATGCCACTGCAAGTAAGATGAGCCACGCAAACGGACTTGCAAGTCTTGACCACAAGAGCGAGGCGCCAAAAATTGCCAGCAGGATGATTGAGCCACCCATAGATGGAATTCCAACTTTTTTCCTGTGCGATTCAGGCGCTTCTTCTTTTATGGGCTCAATCACTCTCGTCTTCAAGTAAGCAATAATCGGCTCGCCAAAAATCAACGCAATTAAGAGTGCCGTAGCCGCCGCCGCCAACGCGCGAAATGAGATGTAATCAATGAGCCGAAGCCAAGTGATTTGATACGTTTCGCCAACATATTTGAGCAAGTAATAAAGCACCTTCGCTTTTGGTTTTTTTATTTACCCCTTTATTCCGCGTTGCTTACCAGCCGCGTTTGTTTTAAATAGTGTTTCATTTCTTCAAAGACGGTTTCCATTTTCATGCCACGCGAACCTTTGAACAAGACCGCATCACCTGCGACAATTGACTCAATAAGCGTTTTCGCAAGGTCGATCTTTGACTCAAAATGCTTTTTCACGGTGGCATCTGCCGCTTCGACAGTTTTTTTCATTTCATTTCCGTAGCACAGAAGCATATCGAGATTGAGCGTTGCGATAAACTTTCCGAGTTCTTCGTGTTCTTGTGCCGAGAGCGCGCCGAGTTCGAGCATATCGCCCAAGACTGCAATTTTTCTGCCTTTGTTTCTTATGGCTTTCAGCGCGTTTAAGCCTGCGCGCATGGATTCAGGATTGGCGTTGTAAGTGTCGTTCATCAGCACCACGTCGTTTTCAACACACACGCTCATTCGCTTCAAGGCAGGATTGATTTCAAACCTTTCCAATGCTTCTTTGATGCGTGAAAGCGGCACGCCGAAGTTTAGCCCAATCGTAATCGCGGCAAGCGCGTTTTGAATGTTGTGCCGTCCTGAAATTTTCAGCGCAATCTCTTCACTTGTTTCGCCTGTGCTGACAAGGAATTTCGGGCAACCGAGTTCATCGGTCTCTACTTCTTCTGCACACACATCAAGCGCAATGCCTGTGCCTTTCTTTGTTCCGTAAAACAAGCGTTGCGCAACTTTCTCTGACTGCTTCACCACCCATTCGTCATCGGCATTGACAAAGGCGGTTCCGTTGTGCGTTGCAATCCACTCAAAGAGTTCGCCTTCGGCGTTTGCAACTTCTTCAATTGTGCCAAAGAACTCGATATGCGCCTTGCCGATGTTCGTGATGAGCGCGTGCGTCGGTTCAGCGATTTCACACAGGCACGTCATTTCGCCCTTGTGGTTCATGCCCATTTCAATCACAGCGATTTCTGTCTCGCTCCGAAGTCCAAAGAGCGTGAGCGGCACGCCAATGTGATTGTTGAAATTGCCCTCTGTGGCATGCGTCTTGAAGGTTGAGCGCAAGACATGCGCCGTCATTTCTTTCGTCGTGGTCTTGCCGCTATTGCCGCCAATTGCAACCATCGGAATCCAGAACTTTCGCCTATAACTCCTTGCCAATTCTTGCAAGGCGAGAAGCGTATCAGGAACGACCAAAAAATTTCCTTTGACTGTTGGATTTGCTTCTCGCCACGATTTGCTCACCACGCACAGCCACGCACCTTTTTCTAATGCCGACTTGACAAACTCATGCCCATCGTGCGTGTCGCCTTTGAGTGCCACAAACACTTCTCCGCCTTGAACGGTGCGCGAATCGGTCGTAACCTTCACGGTTTCAATTGCGGTGAAGTCTTCAGCTTGCAGAGTTCCGACACGTTCTAAATCGTTTTTGGTCAGTTTCATGCGCTCACTTCATCAAAAATTTTTCTTATCACGGCTCTATCATCAAAAGGATATTTCACGCCTTGAATTTCTTGATAGGGTTCGTGTCCTTTGCCCGCAACGAGAAGCACGTCGCCGTGTCCGATAAGCGAAATGCCTTTACGGATTGCGGCTTCGCGGTCGGCGATGCGGTAGTATCGTTTTGTTTTTGTCATGCCTGCTTCAATTTCATCTAAAATCGTTTCAGGATTTTCCGTGCGCGGATTGTCGCTGGTGAGAATGACGATGTCGCTTTCGCGCTCGGCGATTTCGCCCATTAAGGGACGCTTGCCTTTGTCTCTATCGCCACCACAGCCAAACACGGTTACGAGTTTTGCTTCCGGCGATTTGATTTCTTTGATAGCGCGAATCACATTGAGCAGTGCATCAGGCGTATGCGCGTAATCCACAATCGCGCACCGATGGTCTTTTGACCACACTTGCTCCATTCTGCCCGGCACGCCTTCACAGCGTGCAATACCTTGCATCACTTCTTCGTGCGAAAATTTCATCGCTCTTCCTGCCGAATATGCCGCCAGCACATTGTAAAGATTGAACTTGCCAATATGCTTAATTGTCTCTACATGCTCGCCATCAGAGGCACAAATGATTACCGATGTTCCAAAGAGTTGAAAGCTGTGAACCTTTGCACGAACATCGGCGCTTGTTTCATCAATGCCGTATCTCACAACTGTCGCTTTTGTATCGGCAACGATGCTTTCACCATACATATCGTCTCGATTAGTAATCGCAACGGCTTTTTCATCCAGCGAATCAAAGAGGATTTTCTTGGCACGAAAATAGTTTTCCATTGTGCCGTGAAAATCCAAGTGGTCTCGCGAGAGATTGGTGAAAACGGCGATGTTGAAACGAATTCCATAGACTCGATGCAGTGCAAGCGCATGTGATGAGACTTCCATCACGCAAGCCTTGCAGCCTGCGGTTATCATTTTGTCAAAGAACGTGTGCAGTTCTACTGCTTCAGGTGTTGTCCGTTCAGCCTCAAGCGTTTCGTCTCCGATTTTGTAAGCAATCGTGCCAATAAGTCCCGCCCTCACGCCTGCATTCGTCAAGATGCTATGAATGAGCATCGTGGTCGTGGTCTTGCCGTTTGTGCCTGTTACACCAATCATCACGAGTTTATCGCTTGCGTTGTCATAGAATCGCTTGGCTAACAAGGCCAATGCGATACGCGTATTTTCCACTCGGACATAAACCCTTGACGAATCAAGGGTTTTCGGGAACTCTTCGCAGATTACAGCGACTGCACCTGCTTCTACTGCCTTTTCAATAAACCTGTGTCCGTCTGTTTTCAGCCCGCGAATTGCTACAAAAAGTGCGTCTTCTTTTACCTTGCGCGAATCGTATTCAATCGCACTGATGTGCATGTGCTCACTTATTTCGCCTTGTGTTTCAAGCACAGAAATTGCGCCCAGCAATACATTCAGATTTTTCATCTTGCGATTACGATTGCTTGCCTTTTGTATCGTTTCAGAAAGGCTTGGTTTTACTTACTCATGGTCAAAACAAACGGTGCATCAGGTTTAAGCTCGCTTCCGGCTCTAGGCGATTGCGCCGATACTCTCGTGCCATTGCCTTCAAGCCACACATTCAAGCCAAGTTTTTCAGCAATGTGGATGGCTCTATCGGCACGCAGTCCAACAAGCGATGGCACTTTGGTTTCTTCGGCAAAGGTGAGCGGCACTTTTGTCCAGACATTCACACGCGATTCAGGCTCAATGCTTTGCGCCACCACTACACCGTTTGCTTCATTTTCTTTTTTGAAATCAAGTTGATGCAAGCGCAGGAGCTCTTTGGCTTCTTCTGCTGATAGGCCGCAGACATTCGGCACGGCAACCGTTTTCACTGTGTCTAAAAAAACTTTTGTCGATGAGGCTTGATGCGTGGCGAACTGCAACACTTCGGCGCGCATTTCTGGCTCCAAGACACTCAAAATTTTGCTGTTGATTTTTGCAAACACTGGCGCGGCGGTCATTGAACCGTAGTAGCCCTTTGTCGGATTAATCATCATCACGAGCGCTGCGATAACGGGGTTCTCGACGGGATAAAATCCAACAAATGATGAGACATAATTTCCACTGCGATAACTGCCGTTGGTGAGGAGTTGCGCCGTGCCGGTTTTCCCTGCCACGCTGATACCTTCAAGTTTTGCCGCTGTGCCTGTGCCGCTATCGACAACGGCTTTGAACATCTCGCGCACGAGTTCAGCCGTCTCCTTTTTCATTACGCGCTTTCGGGCTTCTGCCCTGTTGTAATAGAGCACGTCGCCGTTTGCGCTAACAATTCGTTGAACCAAAAATGGCTTCATACGCATGCCGTTGTTGGCCAGTGCCGCATAGGCAGTCAGCATTTGAATCGGCGTTACCAAGACCTCGTAGCCATGCGCCATCCAAGGCAGCGAGATGCTCGACCATTGCGAGAGAGGCTTGAGCACCCCTGACACTTCGCCGATTAGTCCAACACCTGTTTTCTCTCCGAAGCCAAAGGCTTTGGCGTAATCGTAGAATTTTTCTTTGCCGATTTCCATGCCGATTTTCGCCGCCACAATGTTGCTCGAGTGTGCAATCGCGTTTCGGAATGTGGTCGTGCCAACGGCTTTGTGGTCAGTAATTACTCGGTCTTTGATTTTCCACTTGCCGCTTGCTGTGCCGTCCACTCTGTCATCAGGTTTTATGATGCCCAAATCCACAGCGGCAGTTGCCATCACGAGTTTGAAGGTTGAGCCCGGCTCAAAGACATCTGTAACTGCCCGGTTTCTTGTGACTTCAGGCGTGTAGGTTGATTTTTTATTGGCATCGAATTCAGGCGCATTTGCCATTGCAAGAATTTCGCCTGTTCGCACATCCATGACGATTGCAATGCCCGCACTGGCCCCAACGCTTTCAACGCCTTTGCTCAACTCGTCTTCAACAATGGCTTGCACATCGGTATCAATTGTCAGTTCTATGGTTGCGCCGTTAATCGGTTCTTCGTGTTTAGCCCCGACCGCTGGGAATGCATAGCCCGTTGCTGTGCGTTGCATCACCATGTAACCATCTTTTCCCGCCAAGAGTGAATCAAATTGTTTTTCAAGTCCGCTAATACCTCTCTGGTCGCTATCGGTGAAACCAATGACGTGTTCAGCAAGATTTTCATAATGCCGACTGACTTCCTTCATTTCAATGACGCCTGCAAAATGCTTTTCGCTGATGTGCTTAGCGATGGAAGTCGAGACATGCCGCTTAAGCCACACAAAGCGCGATTTTTCTTTGAGCTTCGAGAGGTAGTAAGACTTTGGTTTGCCGAAGAGCGTTGAAAACATTTGCGCAATGCTGTCAGGATTCGCTACGACTTTCGGGTCTGCAGCAAAGGAGCGCATTGAAAGGCTCGTGGCTAATTGCCGTCCATTCCGATCGAGAATTTGTCCGCGCATGGCTTTCAGTGGCACTTGATATTCATACTGTCGCTTGGCACGTTTTTGATATTCATCGGCTTCAATGATTTGCACGATTACGAGTTTGCCGATAATTGCTATTGCACAGAGCATCAAGCCCCCCAGCACCACGCCAAAGCGGAGCGTTTCTTCTCGCTTTCGTGCTTGCTTTTGCTCTTGCTTTCTATGTTCGTGCACTTCTTCCATTGCGGTAGTTTATTTGGCTTTGAGTTCTATCGGTGGAGCGGTTGAAATCTGCAAGCCTAATTTCTCGTAGGCTTCGCGTCCTACGCGCTCGCTTCGTTCCAAGGCTTTCAATTCGCTCTCTATTTCCACATTGATGCTTCTGGCTTCATCAATTTTTTGATGCAGGGTTTCGATTTCTCCTGCTAAGCGGTTGATAGAAATCACGTTGTAGATGTACAGTCCCAGTAGCACCGTGGCGCCAAGAATCGCAAGAAAGGTTCGAAGGTTCAAAATGGATTCAATTTTCTTGCGCGCTTCGTCTCGCAGTTTTTTCTGCGGCCTTTCATTTGGCGCTATTGCTTGCGACAAGCTGTCATCTATTAGCGATTGCATTGGCTCTACAAATGGTGCACTTGTAACACTATTCGTTGGCGTTTTCTCGACCATGCCAATGCCGTATTCCGTTTTGCTTGTGCTTTCGTCAAAAATGTGGGCTTTCATTTCACACTCCTTACAATTTTTCTGCAACTCTCAACTTTGCGCTTCGTGCTCTTGAATTTTCTTCCATCTCTTTTGCGCTTGGCTGAATGGGCTTCTTGGTGATGAGTTTCATGGCTCTACGTCGCAAGGGCTCTTTGAGCGGCACACTTTTGAAGCCTTTACCAAAGCCCCAATCATCTTCGGATTGCTCTCGAAAAAACTCTTTCACGATTCGGTCTTCCAGCGAGTGATAACTTATCACGGCAATTCGCCCACCTGATTGAAGCAAGAGCAACGCTTGCGTTAGTGCCTTTTTGAGCTCGCCCAGTTCATCATTAACCTCAATACGAATCGCTTGAAAGACACGCGCCAGTGTTTTTACTTGTTCATATGCCGGCGTGCATCCTTTCACGATGCTTGCTAATTCTTCTGTCGTTCTAATCGGCGCTAAGGCACGTTGCTTTGCAATGCGCTTTGCAATCAGCCGTGATTTTTTCTCTTCACCATATTTCCAAAGCACTTCTGCCAACTTGGCTTCACTGTATTCATTCACGACTTGATAGGCGGAAAGTGCGTCTGCCTGATTCATGCGCATATCGAGCGGCGCGGACTTTTGAAAACTGAACCCGCGTGCCGCTTCATCAATTTGATGCGATGAAACCCCCAAATCTAGCAGGATGCCTCTAACCGTGCTCTTCTTTGCGAAGTCTGCCATTTGTGAAAATTTTGCTTTGACTGCACGAAAGTTTCTGTATCGCTTAAGCCTTTCGCTTGCCGCTTGAATTGCATCATCGTCTCTATCTATGCCAATCACCAGCGAATGTTTTAGCCAATCTCTTTTCTCGAGCATCTCTAAAATTTTTTCACAGTGCCCGCCGCCGCCCAGTGTGCCGTCAAGATAAATTCCCTCTCCCGTGACCAAGTGCTCAATCGTCTCATTGAGCAAAACAGGCGTGTGATACATTATCCAATGAACCGTTCAGAGAGCGTTTCTAAACTTTCGGGCGGGGTGTTCAACAGTTCCTCGAGCTTGTCAGGATTCCACACCTCAATTTTATTTCCGCCACCGACAATCGTCACTTCTCGACTGATGCCACACGCTTCCAAAAACTTCTTTGGCAGTAAGACCCGACCTTGCTTGTCTAATTCTGTTTCACTGATGTTGGCGTTGTAATAGGTCTTCAGTCGTTTTTCATTGAGGTTGAACTCCGAGAGCGCATCAATTTTCTTCTGCACTTCTGCCCACTCACTTTCTTCATACAGTTCAATCGATTGCTGCAGCGTCTTAAACACCACCAATACCGCTCCTGGATTTTGGTTTGCCATCTTCTTTCGGAACGAAGCCGGAATCATGAGCCGACCTTTGTCGTCAATGCTGTATCGCTCCGTTCCCCGAAAGTTTGGCATACTTTATTTTCATTTCCTAAAATTTACCACTTTTTACCACTTCGCAAATTTAACGAAAAAAACCATCCATTTTCAAGCAAAATGTCAGATTTTTTCAATTTTTATGGGCGTTTCGCCTCTGTTCAACAAACAGGAGCAATGATTTACTTTTGACCCGCTTTTAGTAATATGAACAATTGTTCAGTATCCAAACGGCTTGAAACTAAACATTTGTTCAGTATATTTTCAACAACTTAGAAGGACCTTTTAGAGCGTAAGCGGAGGGCAAGATGTCCGAGCAAAGTTCACTCACGGAATCACAGAACAAAATTTTCAACTTCATTATGCGCTATGTTGCCGAGCATAAGCGACCGCCATCGGTGCGAGAAATCCAGCGGCAGATGAAATACAAGTCCACGAATGCGGTTGCGGAAGTTTTAGACGCACTCGAAAAGAAGGGTTACATTGCTCGGCGAGGCGGTGCACGAAGCATTGAAATTCTCCAGCCAGACGACTTGATGAACTTCGGCTTCGGCAGTCCTGCGCTCGATAGAGTCTCGCCCGTGCCGCTCATGAGTGTCAATTGGTTCGCCAAAGGCGAGAAGTTGAAACCAATTGCGAGTCTCTATCTTGACAAGACCTTCACACAAGGCAAGGACTGCTTACTTATGCGAGTTGATGATGATGGCATGGAAAAGTCAGGCATCATAAAGCGCGACCTTGTGCTTGTAGAACGGCGCATGCCTGCAGAATCCGATAAAGATTTGCTGGTTGCGGCAATTTGCGAGGAAGGCGGCATTGTTCGCGCCTATCGCTTCATTAACGAGCGTGTGCATCTTATTGCCTCATCTCGTTCATACAGCGAGCGCGTCATCAATCCAAATGAAAAATTTCCTGAAGCCATTGTTATTGGCGTTGTGCTTTTACTCTTTCGCAATATCTTGCGCTGAAACTTTTCCAACAGAAATGAACTTTTCTCAAGCCCAATTTTCATTCTTTGCTTTGCTTTCTCTGCTCTTTCTTCAACGATGCGCCGTTGATGTTCCACCTACTGGTGGTCCCGAAGACAAAACCCCGCCACGCGTGATTGCAGTTTTTCCTGACTCAAACGCCACGCATGTTCGCACCGATAAAATTCGTGTTCGCTTTGATAAATACATCGTCACCCAATCGCTCCGAAATGCACTTTTCTTTTCACCACGCATTGACGATTACGACGTGGAATCTGATGGCAAAGAAGCTGAAATCATTCTCTACGAGCCGCTCAAACCAAATCGCACCTACGCTTGCACCATTACGAAAGCCCTGACCGACACACGCGGCAACTCGCTTGCCCAATCCTATACCTTTGCGTTTTCCACAGGCGCAACGATTGATTCTGGCACCATTTCAGGCATTGTCTACTCGCCCGATAATCGCCCCATCAAAGGCGCGACCGTCTTTGCTTACTTCATTCCACCACATGATACACTCTTTGCCGATACGCTTAATCCCTCGCACACACCTCCCGACTACATTGCCCAAACCGGCGAAGACGGGCGTTTTCAACTCTCGTTTCTCAAAACAGGTGCGTATCGACTTTTCGCCGTGATGGACAAAAATCAGAACCTGCTCTTTGATTCCAGTGAGCCCTTCGCCGTGCCCTTCGATTCCATCTTCACTGGGAAAAGTCACGTGCGCTTGCGCCTTACTGAACAGGATACAACCGCTATTGTGCTCCAATCGGCTTATGCCTACTCCTCAACCCGCGTTGCCTTGCGCTTCGACCGCAATTTGCTTATCGACTCGCTCGATATCTCGCACTTTGCCATTATTGATTCGGCTACAACAACATTTGTTCGGCTTTACGATTTTTACACCCACCCCGAAGGCAATCGTGAGTTAATTTATCTCGTATGTGATTCGCTTATCAAGGGGCGCGTTTATGGTGCTTTGGCTTTTCGTATCCAAGACCGATTCGGCAACCGTGCCGATACTTTGATGACTTTATTGGTTGGGGTTAGCGAAGTGGACACCGTGCGCGCTAAGCTTCAACTGGCGCTCAACGATAGTGCAAAAGGACTCTTTGAGTATTTTGAGCCTTCGCCTCGCGGTCGCCGCTTGCCGCTTGAATTTTCTTTGCCGATTGACCGCACCTTGCTTCCCAAAGCCGTTCGGTTGATGAAGGGTCAGGATCCACTCGAAGTTGATTTCCTCTTCCGTGACGGTCGGCGCGTTGAGATTAAGCCAAAGGACGAGTTCCAACTTGGAACTTGGTATTGCTTGGAGATTGACCATGCCGCTATTTTAGACGCACGCGGCCGCCCCACACTCGACACGCTCATTCGGATTCACTTTCAAGTGGCTGGCAAAGAATTGTTCGGCGAAATTGAAGGCGAACTCGTTATTGATTCCATCTTCCAATCTTCGCGTCAGATTTTATTAAGACTCGAGCTCATAGGTGAAAAAAAATTTTATCCCATAATCATTCCGACCCCCGTGCCCCGACCTGTGGTTAAGTTTAAGTTCTCAGAATTGCCCGAAGGCAAGTATTTTCTTTCCTCGTTTATTCCCTCCGACACGGTTGCAGTTTCACCGTTTCGTGAGTGGTATGGTGGAAGCGTTAAACCTTTTCGACGAGCTGAACCTTTCTTTATTCATCTTGACAGCCTTCGCGTCCGAAAACGCTGGACGACCGATGGCATTCAATTTCGCATTGAGTGACATGAGACTTCTTGTTAGCCTTTTGCTCTTGGGGGCCACGGTTGATGAGCCTTATTGGTCATCGCCGCAGTCTGCACGCTTGCTTGAAGAAGGCTTAGATGCTCTTTTTTGCTATCACCTTTCGCAAGCGACTTCAAAATTTGATTCACTGATTTTGCTTGAGCCGCATCGCCCCGAAGGTTATGCGCTCAAGAGCACGTGCGCTTTTTGGAAATTTCTGCTCTCCGAAAAACCCGCTGATTACGACAGGCTCGTTCAACTTTCCGACCTGGCACATGCTCGCATCGAAGCCTATCTTGAAGCGCATAAACATGACCGCCGTAGCCAAGCCCTTGCTACTTACTTTCTTGCCGAGCATCACCTTCAACTTGGTGCGGCAAATGCACGTCGGCATAGTTTCGCCACCGCCGCTATTCACTTTCACAAAGCCAAAGGGCTCTACAAAGACGCACTTGCCCTCGACCCTACATTCTACGATGCCGCAAAAGGTGTCGGCTTCATTGAATTTTTTAGCTCACTTATTCCCGATTCCTACAAGTGGCTGGCCTCCGTCTTCGGCTATGAAGGCACACGTGAAGAAGGCCTACAAAAACTTAAACTGGCTCGCGACAAAGGCATCTACACGCGCCGCGAATCCGCCTACTACGTAGCGATGCTTAACTATCTTTTCTTGAACCGCTATGCCGAAGCTGAAGCCGAACTGCTGACCCTGGCGCACCGCTATCCCAACAGCCTTGCTTTGAACTACACGCTGGGCTCATTTTACTTCAAACTTAAACAACCTACCCTCTCCGAACAGTATCTCCGCCGTGCCATTGACAACGGTGAGCACGACAACGAATTTTCTGCCTATGCCCTCTTCCGACTTGCCGAACTGCAATTCCGCTTGAATCAATTCGCCGAAGCCAAAGCCAACTACCTGCGCTATCTTTCCATCCTCGATTTGAGTTTATACCACGCACAGACTTACTACAAACTCGGCTTGTGTGCTGAACTGCTTGGCAATCGCAAGGAAGCCCTCCTTTATTACAAACAAGCCGTTTCAAGCACCGATAATCCTGATGAACTTCATGCTCGCCGAAAGGCAAAAGAGTATCTTGCGCGTCCGCTTTCCACCAGCGAAACCCAATTGCTCCTTGCCCGCAATCATTTTGATTCAGGCAACTACGAAGCCGCACTCTCGTTGCTTAGACCACTTCTCCAACAAGAGCACTCGCTCAAACTTGATGAACGCGCCGAACTCTACTACCGCCTTGCACGTGTGTATGACGAAACAGACCGCTTAACCGAGGCTATTGCCTTCTATCGGAAGTGCTGTGCCGTGCAGGCTGAGCGTGAGCGACACTTCGCACCGCAAAGTCGATTGCATTTAGGTCGGCTTTATGCGCGTCAAGGCGAAAAAGCCAAAGCTATTGAAGAACTCGAGAAAGCCGCCCGCTATGTCAGTTTCGATTTTGAAAAGGAACTGCGCCGCGAAGTCAAACTTGAGCTTGCAAAACTCGAGCCCTAACGCCTAACGCTCCAAACCGAAAGGGCTGGAATCCCTGCTCCCGAGTCCTCTCTTACAAGACTCTGACACACTCTCTGCCTTGGCGCTCACTCACTAATGTTGCGCCTTTTTTGTTGTGCGTAGTCTTTTACGAAGACCGCCGAGAGCGCAGAACGCATTTTTTAAAGACAAGGGGCGAGTTTCTGGACTCGCCCCCGTTTCAACTCTCAACCCTTAATGGCTCGCCTTTCAAGCGCTCCGTGGCGCGTTTAATGCGACGCAGTGTCGCCTCTTTACCCAGAATTTCCAACATGTGAAACAAACTTGGACCAAAACTTACACCTGACACCGCCAAGCGAATCGGATGCACCAATTCTCCGGTCTTAATTCCCTTCGCCTCGCAGAACGATTTCAACGCCGATTCAATCTCCTGCGCTGTGAAGACAGGCAAGGTTTCCAACTGCGTTGCGAGTTCGGTCAGCAAGGCATTTGTGTTTTCTTTCCAACGTTTTTTAACCGCGTCTTTTTCATATGTTTCGGGTTCAAAAAAGAAGTAGGGGCTAAAGGTTACGAACTCTTTGATGAAATGCACGCGCTCTTTCATCTCGTGCGCTACCTTGGTGAGATATTCATCGCTTGTGATTTTCTCAATGGGCAGTTCGGGTTTGCGGCGTGTGAGTTCCTCTTCAAGAATTGGGCGGATGGCTTGGGCGAGTTCCTGGTCGCTTTTGCGGCGAATGTGTTCTTTTTCGATCCAACTTAATTTCTCGAGGTTAAAGATTGCACCTGACTTGCCGATATGCTCGAGCGAAAAGCGTTCGAGCAGTTCCTCGAGTGTGAAAATTTCTTGTTCGCTGCCGCTTCCGGGGTTCCAGCCCAAGAGCGCCACGAAGTTGATGAGCGCCTCACGGCTAAAGCCTTTCTTGATATAATCTTCCACAGCTACATCGCCTTGACGCTTCGAGAGTTTCGTGCGGTCGGGATTCAAGAGCAGCGGCACATGTGCAAACACTGGCTTCTCCCAACCGAAAAATTCATAGAGAAGCACATGTTTCGGCGTTGAAGAAAGCCACTCTTCGCCACGAATGACATGTGTGATTTGCATCAAGTGGTCATCGACGACAACGGCAAGGTGATAGGTTGGAAATCCGTCGGCTTTCAGAAGCACTTGGTCATCGAGCACAGCGGAATCAAATTCAACCGTGCCGCGAATGGCATCTTGAACTTTAATCGTAATGCCGTCAGGGATTTTCATGCGTATCACTTTTGGTATGCCTGAGTCTAATGCTTCTTTGATTTTGCTTTCGGGCATTGAGCCGCCCATTGATTCGGGGAGCCATTTGCGGTTGTATTTCGGTTGCAGGCCTTGTTTGAGTTGGAGTTTGCGCACTTCTTCGAGTTCTTCGGGGGTGGAAAAGCAGTAGTAGGCTTTTTGTTCGGCGATGAGCTGTTCGCAGTATTGCTTGTAGATTGCCAAGCGTTGCGATTGCGTGTAGGGGCCGAACGGCCCGCCGCGCAGTGGGCTTTCGTCAGGAATTAAGCCTGCCCACTCGAGCACTTTTTCAATGTTTTCGGCTGCGCCAGGCACGAGGCGCGTTTGGTCAGTATCTTCAATGCGAAGGATAAATTTGCCGCCGTGTTTCTTGGCAAAGAGGTAATTGTAGAGCGCTGTGCGAAGTCCACCGACATGCACATAGCCCGTAGGCGACGGCGCAAAGCGGGTTCGAACAATATCTGAAATTGCCATTGAAGTCCAGTTTCAATTAAGGTTTGATTGAACATTACACATGATAGGCAATATTGGAGCCCGTCCAGTGCTGCACCCTGTTGAACATGGTGTTAATCAGTTTGCCGCGACTCATCCGAACCAGATTATTCACCAGCGTGGGTTCTGCATCCTCATCACGCCAGAAGAACATCATGCGCAGTTCCACCTTTGTGCCACCTTCGGGGGTCTCAATCGCTGGTGCATAATGGACCTTTTGTTGCAACAGATAGTTCGATTTATCCTCAATCTCATCTAGGGCTTCTTTTGTTACATCAATTATCACGCCCCCACCTGAAAACGAGAAGAGCGGCTTAGCCACAAAGTTTTCCAAATCGTCAGGATATTTTTCCAAATCGGCAAGGCAGTAGGCCTTCGGGACATATTTGCTTTCAAAGAGCGGCAGACAAAATTTTGAGATTTTGAAAAACCAATTTGGATGATTGAGCCACTTGACATCCAGTTCATCTTGAAACGAGAATTCCAATGTCAGGTTCTTCTTCTGCAGTTCATCAAAAATGACGCGGTTGTAGATGCGTTCAATCGGAATTTCTCTGCCGTTTTTGCGATAGTAGAGTTTTTTGCCACGCTTTTTGATTTCGGTCAGGCAAACAGGCACAACGCCGGTGTAATCTTCGGTGATGTAGAAATCAATGCGCGTTTTTTGTTTGTCGGGTTCAATTTCCAAGAGAATGACTTGTTCGGGGTCGCTGTTGCCGAGCAGAATTTCTTTGAAGTGCTGTAGGTATGTGTCGCGTGAAAATCCGTTGAAGTAGGATTTCAGCGAGGGCGGGAGTGGGTAGTGCTGGTGCAGTTTTTCATCGAGCAAGGCTTGAAAGGCGAAGACGGTCGGGAAGCCTTGCAGTTCAATGAGTTGTGGGAGTGGGTTGCCTTGTGCGTCTTCGCAGATAGCAAAATCGAGTTGCAGAAATTGTGGGTGCAGGTCTTCGTTAGGGGCAGATAGTGCGGGCGGCACGGCTTCATGAAGCCGTTGCCAGATTTCTGCGCTGGTCAATTGGCGCACCACTTCATGCGCCGCCGTGATGAGCTCATCGGTGAGTGCTTTTGTTGGAAAGAAGGGCGTCTCACAAATGCGAAAATCTAAGGCATCTCTGCCGCAAGCTCTAATATCCGCCACAAGGGCTTCGTAGGCTTCGGGCTTAAAGTTGGCGTTAAAACTTTGTCGAAAATCGCTCTCGAGCATAGCGCAATGGTGTTGATTTTTTTGGGAAGATACGCCAAAAGCGTGAAAAGTCTCAACCCAAACGCATGGCGGCGTGTACTTCGGACATTGTTTGTTCGGCAATCGTTCTTGCGCGGGTTTCGCCATCCAGCAGAATGGCTTGGAGGTCGTCGGGCTTTTGAGCCCATTGGGCTCGGCGTTCCTGCATCGGGGTCAGAAACTTGGCGATATTGCTTGCACAATGTTTCTTGCACTCGACACAGCCGAGCGTGCCACTTCGGCAATCGGCCTCAATTTGCTGGGTTTCTTCTGCTTGAGTAAAGCGCTTGTGATAGGCAAAGACCGTACAGACGTCAGGATTGCCAGGGTCGTGCTTGCGAATTTTGGCAGTGTCGGTTACCGCGGTGCGCACCTTCTTCATCACTTCGTCGGGCGGGTCGGACAGCAGAATCGTGTTGCCCAGCGATTTCGACATTTTGGCTTTACCATCGAGCCCCACCAAGCGTGAGAACTGTGTAATTTTGGCTTCGGGTTCAGGGAAGACGCCCTCACCGTTTGGTTTAGGATAGGTTTGATTAAATCGGCGGGCAATTTCGCGTGTGATTTCAATGTGCGGCAGTTGGTCTTCACCCACGGGCACAATTTCGCCCTTATAGAGCAAAATATCCGCGGCTTGCAAGACAGGATAGCCGAGATGTGCGTAAGAGATTGTCTCTAATCCTAAACTGCGCACCTGCTCTTTAAGCGATGGATTTCGCTCGAGCCGCGAGGTTGTGACCAAAAATGAAAAAATCAAAAAGAGTTCAGTATGCGCCTTGATTTGAGATTGTCGGAAAATTGGGCTCTTCTCCGGATTGATGCCTGCAGCTAACCAATCGAGCATCATCTCGATCGAGTGTTGATAGGTCAAGCTTGAATCCAAGTTGGTGGTGAGCGAGTGGTAATCGGCAATCAGAAAAAAGGTTTCATATTCGCCGCTCTCTTGCAGGGCTACCCAATTCTCGAGCGCCCCAACATAGTGCCCTAGATGTAACTTGCCTGTCGGGCGCATACCGCTTAAGATGCGTTTCATCTTGTTGGAGAAGGTTTATCGTGCAAACTGTCCAAAGGTGAAAATAAAGTTCCAGCCTTGGTTGGGTCGACCGGGATTTGAAGGCACAGGGTCTAATCCAAAGCCGTAGTCGAGGCCAACGAGTCCGACAATCGGCAAGAAGACGCGCACGCCGAAGCCCGCCGCACGTTTGAGGTCAGCAAAGTTCGCACGTGAAGCATTCGCATACACATTCCCTGCTTCGGCAAATAGCAGAACATAGACGGTGGCTTGTGGGTTCAGGCTAATTGGGTAACGCAGTTCGGTTTGAAATTTCGTGTAGAAATTACCTGTGAAGATGCGGAGGTCAGGGTCAAAGACGCCGAGCCCTTGGTCAGGGTAGCCGCGGAGGGGAATTGTCGGCAAGAACGAAATGCCACTGCCGCCCATAAAGAAAAAGTTCACGGCTGGGATATTACCTTCGCCAATGCGATCGAGAGCGCCAAAATCGGCGTTGGTTGTCAGCACCAAATCGCCCACCAGCCGCGCAAACCACCCTGCGCGAAGTGTTAGTTTTAGAAAATTTACCGTGCCCGGAAGCGGCCCGCCTGAAAGTTGTGTGGTCCAAACAAAATCACTGCCGCGCCGCGGATAGATAGGATTATCGGTGCTGTTGCGTGAGAGACTTTGAATAATGCTATACTCATCTGCCGTAACAAAAAAGAGACCACGTTGCACAGGGCCGAATGTCGATGCCCCGACACGATTGCGCTGAAAGCGAAAAGTGTAGTCAATTCGGAAATAGTCATCAGGAAAGGTGAGGCGGCGGCCAATAGACACCGAGATACCGGTTTGCCGCAATTCCTGCCCAAAATTTTGGCGCGTGTCGAAGATGCTAAAGCCCAGCGAGGTTGGGGTGCCAAATGCCCATGGTTCGGAAAACGATAGCGAGAGCGTCTGAAAGTTGAAGCGTCCAAATTGCCATTGAAAATCCAGCCGTTGCCCGTCGCCATGGGGAAGCGGCGTGTAGGCCTCGCGCTTGGTGATGTCCTGAATGGAGAAGTTGTTAAAAGTTAAGCCCAGTGCCCCTGTAAAGCCAATAGCACCGCTGTAGCCGGCTGATGCATTAAACGTGTCGGTAGATTTTTCAATCACATTGTAGGTGATGTCCACTTCGGCGTCGTTCTTGGGTTGAATGTCAGGGGTGATTTTCTCTTGGTCGAAGTAATTGAGTTGCGCGATTTGGCGGATGGAGCGAATAATGTTCTCGCGGCTGTATAGGTCGCCAGGAATGGTGTAGAGCTCACGCCGAATCACATGGTCTTTAGTCTTGGTGTTGCCAGCGATATTGACGTTGCGAATGCGGAACTGTTTGCCTTCGGTAATAAAGATTCTAAGGTCAATTGAATCGCCGGGCACAACGGTTTCTTCCTTATCGGCGCGAAAGGTCAGGTAGCCTTGGTCTTGGTAGAGCGAGCTGATGTCGCCGCCTTCGGGCGAATAGGTCAAGCGCTCCATGATTTTTTTCTCATTATAGACATCGCCCTTTTTGAAGCCAAATACGGCGTTGAGTTCGGCATCGCTATACAGTGTATTGCCTTCCCATTGCACATTGCGCAAGACATATTTCGGTCCTTCGTAGAGGAAAATGGTCAAGTGGAGTCGGCGTCTATCGGGCGTGTAGTAAATCGAATCCCGGATAAAGTAGGCATCGCGGTAGCCGTTTTCGCGGTAGAAGGCAATGAGTTTTTCTTTATCGCTTTCGTATTTCTTGCGGTCTAAAATGGGTTTTGAGAAGATGCGGCGCCAGAAGTTGAGTTGTTTTGTTTCTTCCAGTGTGCCCAGCAGTTCGCCTTTGTCGAAGGCTTTGTTGCCCACGAAATTGATGCGTTCAATAATGACGCGGTCATTTTCTTTGATTTTGAAGAACAGTATGGCGCGTCCCTTTTTGGTTTCGCGCAGTTCGTAATCAATTTCACAGAGGAGATAGCCTTCTTCTTCGTAGAATTTTAAGAGACGCTGGCGTGCCAAGTAAATCATGTGGTCGGTAATGGTCGCCCCGCGCGTCAGTTCAACCTTCTTCATGAGGGTCTCCTCATCGAACTCGCTATTACCCTCGAAGACAACTTGCGCCAGAACGGGATATTCTTTGACTTTGATGGAAAGAAAGACGCCCTCGAAGGTCTTGCGGTCAATCTCGATGCGAATGTCGTTGAAGAGCTTTTGTTTCCAGAGTCGCTTGATTGCGTCGGCTAGTTCGCTACTTGGAATTGTGATTTCTTGACCTACTTGAATCGGAAAGCGTGCGAGAATATCTTTTTCGGAAATCGTTGTGTTGCCGACGACCGATATGCCCAGCACTTGATACTTGGCGGGTTCAGAGAAATCCAGTTGGAATTTTATTTGCTCATCCTCGTCGGGCGTGTCTTGTGCAAGCACTGCCCATGGTCCCACGGCACAGTTAGCACAGAGGAGCAACAAACACCGATAAAGCCATCGTAGAGTGTCTTTGGGTTTCACGGTTTCTGGGCGTGATGAAGTGGATTGGTCAGTGCCGCAAGTTGTTCACTCGTCATGCCAAAGCGGCGTTCTCGGCGTTGAAAATCGCGAATGGCTTCATAGAGTTTGTGCCGGCGAAAGTCTGGCCAATAGCAGTCGGTGATGTGGATTTCGGTGTAAGCCAGTTGCCACAAAAGGAAATTGCTGATACGAAATTCGCCACTGGTGCGAATCAGCAAATCGGGGTGTGGCATGCCATAGGTTGCTAAATAGCGCTCAAAAACTTCATCGGTGATGTCGTCAGGGGCTAATCGTCCTGCCTTTACATCTTCGGCAATGCGTTTGGTGGCTTGCATGATTTCCCAGCGCCCGCTGTATGACAATGCGAGCGACAGTGTCATGCGTCTATTATGGCGTGTCAGTTCCATGCTTTCTTCTAACTCTTGCCGAACATTAGGCGGCAGGGCGAAAATGTTGCCAATGGCGTTCAGTTTGATGTCGTTCTCGTGCAGTGTTTTCGTCTCTTTGCGCAGGGCTTGAATTAGCAGTTGCATCAGTGCCGAGACTTCCGATTTGGGGCGTTTCCAATTTTCGGTCGAGAAGGCATAAAGCGTCAGGTAGCGAACGCCCAGCTGTGCGCATGCCTCGACCGTATCGCGGACCGATTGCACGCCTGCATTGTGTCCTGAGACGCGCATTTCGCCGCGCCGTGCCGCCCATCGACCGTTCCCATCCATAATGATGGCAATGTGCTGCGGAATCGGTCCCGAGGCTTTGAGAGCGGCTTGCGCTTCAGCATCATCCATAGTCAAATCTGCTGGTTGTGTTTTGCCAGCCAGTGCGTTTTTTACGCCCATCACGTTCGATTTCGTAAGCGTCTCCATATTGTTAAGCTGAAAAGGAGCGGAATTTACCGTTTCGCACTCCAATTTTCAAGCCGCTATCTTTAGTTTAGTTCTCCACAACTACAGGTTCTAAAATCAGCCGCTTAGAGTGGTCATTGAGCGTTTCGGCGTATTTGTCGAAGGTGCCTTCGGCTACGTATCGCTCGCATTCGCGTTCATACTCCAAAAGGCGTTCAATGATATTTTGCCACTTTTCTTCGCGCACCAGAAAGTCACGTACTTTGCTGACATTTGGCATGCCTTTCAGATACGAGGCATAATGGCGACGCATCTCGAGAACGCCGTATTTTTCGCCTTTCCACTCAAGGGACATTTTCAGATGTTCAATTGCCACGTGAATTTTTTCATGGAAGCTTGGCGGTGGCAGTTCAATGCCTTGCATTAAGGCTTTGGCTTCGCGGAAGATAAAGGGATTGCCGATTGCGCCGCGCCCAATCATTGCCCCATCGGCTTTGGTGGTCTCGAAGAGCCTGAGCGCGTCTTTTGCCGTCCAAATATCACCGTTGCCGATGATAGGAATGGTCGCAATCTCTTTGGCGCGTTTTATCCAAGTCCAATCTGCCTTGCCTTTGAACATTTGGGCGCGCGTGCGCCCGTGAATCGTGAGGGCTTTGATGCCTGCACCTTCAAGGCGTTTGACTGTGTCGAGAATCGTGATGTTGTGTTCGTCCCAACCAATGCGCGTTTTCGCTGTAACAGGCAGTTTGACCGCTTTCACAACGGCGGCCGTGATGGCTTCCATCAAAGTCGGGTTGCAGAGCAAGCCTGAGCCTGCACCACGCCCCGCCACTTTCTTCGTAGGACAGCCATAATTGATGTCAATGAAATCTGGGTTTGCCGCTTCGGCAATTAGCGCCGCCTCGACCATGGCATCCACATCGTTGCCGAAAATCTGAATCGCCACAGGACGTTCATCATCGAAGATTTTAAGCTTACGGTGCGAACGTGCCGCACCGCGTATCAATCCTTCTGAACTGATGAACTCGGTGTAGACGATGTCCGCCCCAAATCGCTTGCACAATCGGCGAAACGATGGGTCAGTCACGTCTTCCATCGGCGCCAGCACAATGGGTTTATCAATATCAATCGTTCCGATTTTCATATTCCACAAGTTGAAGTAGGAAATTACGAAATTTTTCGTTGCATGTCAGCACATGGTTACGAGAACCCTTAGAAGGAAAAGCCAAACTTGCCCTCGTTTGTTTTAGGGAACTACGGCGGCATTGATGTATTTTGAAGGTTCAAACTGTTCAACCAATGACACCAACCGCACCGCAAACCGCCAACGGCATTTTCATCAAAGGTGCGAAAACGCACAACCTCAAAAACATCGATGTCTTTATTCCGCGCCGCAAACTCATTGTCATTACAGGCGTTTCGGGGTCAGGAAAATCGAGCCTTGCTTTCGACACGCTCTATGCCGAAGGGCATCGGCGGTATGTGGAATCAATGTCCGCCTACATTCGTCAATTTTTAGAGCGGTTGCCAAAGCCTGATGTGGAGTATGTCTCCGGCATTGCTCCGGCGATTGCGATTGAACAGAAAACCATTTCCAAAAATCCGCGCTCAACGGTCGGCACCGTTACCGAGATTTATGATTACTTGCGATTGCTCTTCGCCCGCATTGGCAAAACCTACTCGCCCGATACTGGCGAAATGGTCTTGAAGCACACGCCCGAAGATGTGGTCTATCAAATCCGATTGCTCGATGAAGGAAGCAAACTTTACATCGGCTTCCCTATGCCGCATCACACCGACGAGAAAGCCAGAGAACGCACGCTTAAAGAAGAGTTGCAGACGCTCAAACAAAAAGGCTTCTTCCGGATTGCGCATGGCGAAACGCTCTTTGATTTGAACGAAGCGGATTCCGAAAAAAAACTTTCGGCACTTTCCAAAAAAGAGCAAGCGAAGTTGATGGTATTGGTTGATAGGCTTGCTTTGCGTCATGATGATGAAACGATGCAACGCATTGCCGAAGCGGCAGAAGTCGCCTTTGCTGAATCAAACGGCTACTGCATCGTGCGCGTCTTGGGCGGAAGAGAGTATCGGTTTAGCGATAAGTTTGAACTGAACGGCGTAGAGTATGAAGAGCCATCGCCGCAGATGTTTGCGTTTAATTCGCCTGCAGGGGCCTGCTCCGTTTGTCAGGGCTTTGGGCGCGTCACTGGGATTGATGAAGATGCTGTTGTGCCGAACCGTGCCCTTTCCATCCGAGATGGGGCTATCGCCTGTTGGAACAGCGACAAACACTCCACGCACTTGCGCGATTTAATCCGCATTGCCCCAAAGTATAACATTCCGCTGGATGTGCCCTATAGCAAACTGCCGGCTTCGGTGCGCAAACTCTTGTGGGAGGGCGTGCCAAAAGATGGCTTCATTGGCATTAAAGAGTTCTTCAAAGAGATTGAACGCGAAGGGCAATACAAAATGCACTATCGCGTGTTGCTTTCACGGTATCGTGGTTACAGCGTTTGCCCTGAATGCAATGGCTCACGTCTCAAAAAAGCCGCGCTCAATGTTAAAGTCGCTGGTAAAACCATTCACGACATTGTTCAAATGACCATCGGCGAGGCGGCGCAATTTTTTAGAACGCTTGATATTTCGCGCTTCGACAGAGCCATCGCCTCGACCATTTTAACCGAATTAGATAAACGGCTTGGATACCTGGTTGAAGTTGGGCTTGAGTATCTTACCCTTGACCGACCTGCCAGTACACTCTCGGGCGGCGAATCGCAACGCATCCACCTTGCCACCTCGCTGGGGTCATCTCTTGTCGGCACCATTTATGTTTTAGATGAACCTTCTATTGGACTGCATCAGCGCGACTCGGCAAAGCTTATCAAGATTCTCAAAAAGTTGCGCGATATAGGCAACACGGTCATTGTCGTCGAACATGACCGCGAAATCATGGAAGCGGCGGATATGATTATTGACATGGGTCTGGGCGCGGGCAGAAACGGCGGCAACATCATCTTTCAAGGTTCTCCAACCGAAATCCTTTCACACCCGACATCGCTCACGGGCAAATACTTGCGTAGCTTGAACGCGATTCCGCTTCCTGAAAAACGCCGCAAGGTTAATCTCAACAACGCAATTGAAGTCATTGGCGCATTGGAAAACAATCTCAAAAACATCGATGTGAAATTTCCGCTCGGCGTTTTGACCTGTGTAACAGGTGTAAGCGGAAGCGGCAAATCCACGCTTGTTCATGACATTCTTTATCTCGGCATTCTAAAACAGAAAGTTGGCACAGCGGAAAAGGTCGGCACCCATAGAGCCTTGAAAGGCATTGAGAAAATTTCAAAAGTTGAACTGGTCGACCAATCGCCGATTGGCAGAACCAGCAGAAGCAATCCGGCCACCTATCTTAAAATTTTTGATGACATTCGTGCGCTCTTTGCCCAAACTCCAGTCGCTAAACTTAGGGGCTGGGATGCTGGCTACTTTTCGTTCAACCTTCCGGGCGGACGATGCGAAACCTGCACTGGTGAAGGTGTTATCAAAGTCGAAATGCAGTTTCTTGCCGATATTGAAATGCCTTGCGAAGCTTGTAACGGCACGCGCTATAAGCCCTCAACGCTTGAAGCTACCTACAACGGCAAATCTATCGCCGATGTGCTTGAGATGACGATTGACGAAGCCATGGAATTTTTCAAAGACCAAAGCAATATCGTGAGGAAAATGAAAGTGCTGACCGATGTTGGGCTCGGCTACCTAAAACTGGGGCAATCCAGCAGTACGCTCTCTGGCGGCGAAGCCCAACGGCTCAAACTCGCCTACCACATCTCCAACATTGATTCCCAAAATACGCTCTTCATTTTTGATGAGCCCACTACTGGACTTCACTTCGATGACATCCAAAAATTGATTCAATGCTTCAACCGCCTTATTGACAACGGCAACACGCTCGTTGTCATTGAACACAACCTCGATGTGATTAAGCAGGCCGATTGGATAATCGATTTAGGCCCAGAGGCGGGCGAGAAAGGCGGCGAACTTGTCGCAGTCGGCACGCCCGAAGCGGTCGCCCAAAATGAGCACTCACATACAGCAAAGTATTTGCGTAAGTACTTGCAGTAAGACCATCGAAACCATTAAACACATCGGGCGAGTTTGGCACTCGCCCGTCAGTTTGCAGACACTTTAAGCCTTGCCGCCCTGGCCTACGCAATTGTGATGTTCTTATCGAGATAGACATCTTGAATGGCATGGAGGATAGCAATGCCTTCTTTCATCGGTTTTTGGAAGGCTTTGCGTCCTGAAATCAAGCCCATACCGCCTGCACGTTTGTTGATGACTGCGGTTCTGACTGCATCATATAAGTCGTTTTCGCCTGATGCGCCGCCCGAATTAATCAGCCCGGCTCTGCCCATGTAGCAGTTCAGCACCTGGTAACGGCAAAGGTCAATCGGATGGTCGGTTACAAGGTCGGAGTACATTCGGCTATCGGTTTTGCCGTAAGGATTTTCTTTCGTGCTTAGGGCGTTGTAGCCACCGTTGTTTTCAGGCAGTTTTTGTTTGATGATATCGGCTTCAATAGTAACGCCTAAGTGATTAGCCTGTCCTGTCAAGTCGGCTGCCACGTGGTAGTCTTTATCTTTTTTGAACGCTGGATTGCGCAAGTAGCACCAAAGGATTGTTACCATGCCCAGGTCGTGGGCTTGTTTGAAGGCTTCGGAGACTTCGATGATTTGGCGGCTGGATTCTTGTGAGCCGAAATAGATGGTTGCGCCTACTGCAACGCATCCCATATCAAACGCCATCTTGATGTTGCCGAACATGATTTGGTCATACTTGTTCGGATAGGTGAGAAACTCGTTATGATTGATTTTAGCGATGAAGGGAATTTTGTGCGCATATTTTCGTGCGATACTTCCCAGCACGCCGAAGGTTGAGGCAACGGCGTTACAGCCCCCTTCAATTGCTAATTTCACGATGTTTTCACCATCGAAATACATTGGGTTTTTGGCAAACGAGGCGCCACCTGAATGTTCAACGCCTTGATCGACAGGCAGAATTGAAAGATAGCCTGTGCCGGCCAGTCGCCCCGTGTTGAACAACAGTTGCATATTACGCAACACATTCGGACTGCGGTCAGAATGAAGCCAGACGCGATCAATGAAGTCAGGGCCCGGCAAGTGTAGATGTTCTTTGGAGACTTTGGCCTTGTGCTCGAGCAACGATTTGGCTTCTGCGCCTAAAATCTCTTCTACATCAATCGTTAGCGAAGATTCAAGAACTGCGGTGCTCATGTTTGGACAGATTTGAAGGTTGAAGAATGCATTTCATACAGGCTCGAATATAGTGATTTGAGAAAAGCAAACGAATTGCTATCCTTTGACAAAAGGCAGACTTCACATATGAACAATACAGAGACGCTATCGGCAAAAGCTGAGTATGATGCGCAATTCGCTGTTGCTGTGCCGCATAGTTTGCTCTATCAATCGTGGCGGCGACTTGTGCGCAATCGTCTTGCTTTTGGCGGGTTAATTTTGATGAGTGGGTTTGCTGTGCTGGCGCTCTTTGCACCCATTCTTGCGCCTATGAATCCCAACACGCAGATTTATGAATACGAAATCAAGCCGCCTTTCTTTCGTGGCAATCTCATTCTCAAAAAATCTGAACTCGCCAGCGGCGAAGCGTTCAAAGCCATACCTATTCGCTCATTTGAACAAAAAGGCGACACGCTCTACGTGGTTGATTTTGAGGGACGCATTGAGACTATTCCCACCAATGAACTTTTTGGCACGCACGAATCCGATTGGCACAAAACGCCGATTTACTTGATGGGCACAGATAAATACGGGCGCGATGTCTGCTCGAGGGTCATTTATGGTGCACGTGTCTCGCTCTCGGTCGGCGTGATTGCAACCAGCATTTCACTCTTAATTGGGGTTACGCTTGGCGCAGTTGCTGGCTACTTTCGCGGCAAAGTTGATGCAGTGGTGATGTGGATTATGAATGTCTTCTGGTCGTTTCCTGAACTTTTGCTGGTGATTGCCATCAGCGTTGCCCTAGGGCGCGGGTTCTGGCAGGTTTTTCTTGCTGTCGGGTTAGCCTCATGGGTCGATACGGCACGCATTGTGCGTGGTCAATTTTTTTCGCTTCGTGAAAGAGAATTCGTGGAAGCCACAAAGGCCTTGGGCTTCAGCGCAACACGCACGATTTTCAAGCACATCTTGCCTAACACGCTCGGTCCTGTAACGGTAGTTGCAACCGCCGGCTTTGCGACTGCTATCATCGCCGAAGCCAGTCTCTCGTTTCTTGGCTTTGGCGTTCAACCGCCGACGGCTTCGTGGGGCTCGATGCTGCGTGATGGCTATGCCTATATCGTTTCAGGCAATGGCTGGTGGCTGACGGTTTTTCCCGGGCTTGCTATCATGCTTGCCGTGCTTGCCATTAACCTTTTGGGCGATGGACTTCGTGACGCATTAGACACGCGCTTGAAACCTTAATAGGAGCGCCATTGAGAGGTTGTGTCAGATATCCGAATCTTTTGTTGCGTCGGTAGCCCTGATGGTCTCAGGCGTTAGGGTGCGGTCGTTCGGCGTAGGTGCAGAAGGTTCAGGCTCGAAGATGCGCTTATACCATACAAACATAATACCCACACCTGTTGAAATTGCCACATCAGCGATATTAAACACCGGCCAGAGCGCAAGGTAATACGAACCGATATAACCACGATACAAATCAAAGTGAATGAAATCTACCACACTGCCGTAGAGCGCGCGGTCAATCAGGTTCCCAATAGCGCCGCCAAGAATACACGCAAAGGCAAGTTTGTAGTAAATGTTGTTGCGCCGAAGCGAGTAAAGATACGCACTAATAGCAATCGTCGCTAAAATGGACAGCGCCGTTACAATCCCCTGCCCACCCAAGTCAATCCCAAAGGCAATACCCGTGTTCTCCGTGAATGTGAGTTTCAGCCAGTCACCAATCAGTGAAACCTGCCCAACCGGTTCCAGTTGTTGCTTCGCCCAATGCTTCGTAAGCTGGTCAGCCAGTACAATGGCGATAACGATAAGCACAATTTGCATAAACAGCTAATTTAAAGTTACAGCGCGAAGGCAAGGAAGCGAAATCCCAAGTCAGTCTCACCTGGGCATTGCGCACTCTCTGCACACAGCTAATAGTCACGATGCCGAATATACAACTTCTTTGAGGACGTGCAACGGCAGTTCAACCGCTACTTCGGCAGCGCTGAAAGTCACATGTTGCACATTGTCTAACAAAAGTGCCAGGCGAGTTGTTGAAACGTAGCAACCGTGAAGATTGCGGTTACGGCTCTGTTAAATTTCAAGGCGTAGCGACAAAAAAACTCGTGGTGGTTTGCAATCTGCCTTTGCCAACATATCTTTCAATTGCTCTGTTCTGAATCACCCACACCGTTGTTTTCAGCTGGCATTATGCAACCGTTGCACACACAAGAACTATCGCTTGAAGGCATGCGCGCCAAGTTGGCTTGGGCAAAGGACATGGTAGCCCAAGTTCCAAAGGCAGTTATTCAGACCCTTCAAGACTGTCTTACAATCATTCAGCAACATAAGGATAGCACTGCGTGGAGAGCATTAAGCGCCGAGGCCTATTACACTTTGAGCCTCGCACAGACCGTGCTATCAAACTACGAAGAAGCGGTGCAATTAGCCAGAACAGCACTCATGCTCTCTCGAGAACTTGACGATAAGATGATGATGGCAAATGTGTTGAACCATTTCGGGCGCATTGAATACTATCGCGCCAACTTTCACAAAGCGCTTGATTTTTACAACGACTGCCTTTTACTACGCCGCCAGTTAAATGATAAAAAAGGCATTGCTGCATCACTTAATAACATCGGGCTGGTTTATCACTCTCTTGACAATCACCCGCTGGCACTCAAATACTATGAGCAAAGCCTGCTTCTCAAGCAAGAGCTGAATGATAAAAAAGGGATTGCCTCCACGCTTAACAACATTGGGCTCATTCACACGCTTTTGGGCGATTATCCCAAAGCTATTGCTTGTTACAAAGAAAGCCTAAATCTCCGAGACCCAGCAACAGAACTGCGCGAAATTGCCAACCTCCAGCTCAACATCGGTGAAGTCTATCTCTCACTGGGCGATTACCACAAAGCCTGTCAAGTCTTCGAAGAAAGTCTGAAAATCAGCCGCGAAATCGGTGATAAACGCTACGAGGCGCTTGCACTTGATGCCCTTGGAAGTGTTCATCAAAGAATGCAGGAGCACGACACCGCATTGCACTACCACAAAGCCGCCTTGAGTTGCTTCGAGGAGATTGGACTGCAATTCAGCGTCGCCACAGCACTGGGCAATTTGGCTAAGGTTTATGAGCACAAAGCAAACTACGACGTGGCTTTCGAATACTATCAGCAATGCCTCGAGCGTTTGCGCGAACTGGGCGACCAAAGCACGATTGTTCAAGTCATGGTCGATATTGGCAAGTTGCTTATCAAGCAAAAAAATTACGACCTTGCTAAAATCTATCTTGACCAAGCTATTGCCACGGCTGAATCCCTTGGCTTGAAGCGCTCCCTCTATGAAGCCTACGAACAATTAGCTCATCTCTACGAACAGTGTCGAGAATTTGAACTAGCTTATTACACCTACCGCAATTTTCACACCATAAAGGAGACAGTCTTTAACGAAGAGCAGGGCAAAAAAATTGCTGTGCAACAAGCCTTGTTCGAGAATGAACAGGCACGCAAAGAAGCCGAACGACACAAACATCAAAGCATTGAGCTTGCCAGAGCACTCAAAGAAACCGAGCGACTAAAAAAAATTGCCGAAGAAGCCAATGCCTTCAAAACTGAAATGCTTAGCATTGCCGCGCACGACCTCAAAAACCCGCTCCAATCGGTGATGGGCTTTGCGCAACTCATTCAAGAAAATCCCAGAGATGTTGCAAGAACCATCAGCGCTGCTGAAACCATTGAGCGTGCGGCTATGCACATGTATAAGCTCATCGAAGACCTGCTCAATAGTGTAAAACTCGAGACCCATGCCCTCAACCTCAATAAATTTCAAGTCAAGCTGGCTGACATGCTATGTGCCGCCGTTGAACGTAACCGCCCCACCGCCGAAGCAAAATCACAAACCCTTGAACTGCATGTCGAAGCAGACTGCATCGCTGAACTCGATCCTGAACGCATTGGTGAAGTTCTTGACAACCTCATCTCAAATGCTATCAAATACTCACCAAAGGGAAAGCCTATTCTTATTACCTGCCAAAAGACTCCTCACGCCACCGTTCTTATTGCAGTCAAAGACGAAGGACAAGGGCTGACAGAAGATGACAAACAAAAGATGTTTGGAAAGTTTCAGCGACTTTCAGCCAAACCAACAGGCGGCGAGAGTTCAACAGGATTAGGATTAGCGATTGTTAAACAGTTAGTAGAACTGCACGGCGGCAAGGTTTGGGCAGAGTCAGAGGGCAAAGATAAAGGTGCAACATTTTTCGTCGAACTGCCAGTATCCTACGCCGATAAGCACACATACACATCGTCTTGACACTTCTAAACTCCGTTCCGAAGAATTTTTGAGACAGAAGGAAACGGATGCTTCGCCAATCGGCTCATGAGTATCGGAGACTTCACCCACAGAGAGCCATCAGGAAAAGAGCAACGCACAAGCAATCTGGTTGCGATTGGCTCTGCGCTTCAAGTTGTGCTTGTAATTCCAATCGAATCCCGTTACTTTCCCCGCTACTATCAACAAACAAAACGCCGTGCCACCGATGCTCAACCGCCTCACCGTTTTGCTTTTTTGTGCGTGTTGTTTTTCGCTTTCTGCCTCCGCACAGTCCCGCGATACGCTTGTGATTTTGAACGAAGTGATGTTTAACCCGCCCGCCGTGCTTGGCGCAAATGCCGAATACATCGAGATTTTCAATACGAGTTTTACGGATTCAGTGCAGTTAAATCGTTGGCGATTTGGAGACCTGAATCGGCAGGATACGATTCAATTTCCGACAGGTGCAATTTGGCTTCGCCCGCGTCAATACGCAGTGATTGCAGGGCGCAACGGATTTGATAGCCTCTATCGCTACAATGTTCCGCCCGACGCGCTTCAACTGCGCTTGCCCGTCAGTTCAGTGGGCAATGGGCTTGGCAATTCAGGCGATGCAGTCCTCATTCGCAATGCGCAAGGCGATACGATTCAAATTTATCGCTACGGCAATGCTAACACACCCGCCACGCCAATTCCGCCACAAGGCACGTCGCTTGAAAAGCGCATTCCCAATCGCAATAACGCACAAGAAAATTGGGGCAACGGCATTCCGTTTGGCACAGCAGGACGGCAGAATAGCCTCACGCCATTTGAGCGCGACATCGGCATCAGCGCGCCGCCGAGCGTTTCAGGTCGACTTGGTCAACCCATTTCACTCACATACACGCTTCGCAATCGCGGCACGCTTTCGTTTGGCATCGGCACAGAAATCAAACTGTTTGAATCGCAAAACCTCATCACGCCAATTCAAACGAACACGCTCTCGCAAAATCTTTCGCCGAATGACTCACTCCAACAAGTGTTTTCACTTACACTTCAATTTCCTGCGCCACAAGGCTACACACTGATTTTGGACAACGCGCAAGACGAAAACCGATTCAACGACACGGCACGCATCGCGCTTCAACTGCTTGCCAATACTGACCCCGATACAAACATCATTTTCAGCGAAGTGATGTATGACCCGCCCGTCGGCGCAAACTCTACCGCCGATGAATTCGTCGAGATTTTCAACACGAGTTTTTCCGATTCCATCAATCTTGCTGGTTGGCGATTTGATAACACCACGCTTTCCGACACGGGCGGCGGACAAACCGTGCTTGCACCACGCGCTTTCGCGGTGATTTTCGGACCGAGTTATTTCACTGCGGGGCAATTCTATCGGAATGATATTCCACAAGGCACGCTGGTGCTTCGTGCAAGTGGCTCGCTTTCGCTTTCCAATTCAGGCGATACAATTCTGCTTCGCAACACACAAGGCGATACGATTGCACGCATGGGCTATATCGGTCGCTCCGCCGATAAAGGCTTTTCGCTTGAAAAGATTTTGCTTAATCGTGATGACGCTCGCACGAACTACGCACGCAGTCTCTTTCAGCGCGGCACGCCCGGACGCACGAACAGCGTTACCCCGAAAAATTTTGACCTTGCGCTTTCTGCACCTGCGCAACTTCTTGCCACTCCAACAACATCTTTAATAGTTCCTTTCACGATTCGCAATCGCGGCTTGCAAGCCTTTGGCAGTGGCGCGCTCATTTCGCTTTTTGAAGACCGAAACGGCACCGGCGTTCCGAATCCGCCGATAGCCATTACCTCTACATCACTTTCTCAAACCTTACAGCCACAAGATTCGCTTGCGCTTTCGCTCACTTATCTTGTTCCGCCAACGCCGCCCGTTGCGCTGATTCTCTCGCTTACCATTCCGAATGATGAAGACACCACGAACAACCTCGCCGTAACGACGCTTCGCATTCCGCGCTTTGCCGATACGAACATCGTGATTTCCGAAATCATGTATGACCCGCCCGCAAGCGCAAACTCGACGGCTGATGAATTTTTGGAAGTCTTTAACACGAGTGAGTCGTTGGCGATTGACCTTGCTGGTTGGCGCGTGGATAATGTTACGCTTTCCGACACCGGCGGTGGACAAACCGTGCTTGCGCCGCGTTCTTTCGCCGTGATTTTCGGACCGAGTTATTTCACTGCGGGGCAATTTTACCGAAACGATATTCCACAAGGCACATTGGTGCTTCGCG